>Ga0307503_10000049_pt1 | contig 81442 bp, 62 predicted proteins | sample 17_S_MG_FD_194514 | JGI IMG/M metagenome (GOLD analysis project Ga0307503, IMG submission 194514) | Soil microbial communities from Populus trichocarpa stands in riparian zone in the Pacific Northwest, United States - 17_S | ecosystem: Environmental > Terrestrial > Soil > Riparian zone > Trees... | reverse complement strand
AACATCTTGAACGGCGTCGGCGGCGCCGACGTGATGATCGGCCTCGACGGCGACGACACTTATGCGATCGACGATCTCGGCGACCTGGTCATCGACCTCGAGAACCAGGGCAACGACCTCGTCCTCACCTATCTCAGCCACACGCTTTCGAACGGCAACCAGATCGAGACGCTGTCGACCGTGTTCCACCAGGGCACGGACGCGATCAACCTCGGCGGCAACGATTACAACAACACTCTGATCGGCAATTACGGCGCCAACTATCTCAACGGCAATGGCGGCGTCGACGTCATGATCGGGCTCAACGGCAACGACACCTATGTCGCCGACAATGTTGGCGACGTGGTGCAGGAGGTTGCCGGCGGCGGCGCCGACCTCCTTTACAGCTTCGTCAGCTACACGCTGGCGGCGGGGCAGGAGGTGGAGACCATATCGACCGCCGTCCAGGGCGGCACCACCGCCATCGACCTCACCGGCAACGAGTTCGCCCAGACCATCGTCGGCAATGCGGGGGCCAACATGATCGACGGCAAAAGCGGCAGCGACGTGCTCTACGGCCTTGGCGGCGCCGACACGTTCGTGTTCACCACAGCGCTCGGCGCGGGCAATGTCGATACTCTCGCCGACTTCGTGGCGGGGACCGACAAGATCGGACTCGACGATGCAATCTTCACCGCGATCGGCGGCACGCTCAATGCCAGCGCCTTTGTGATCGGCACCGCCGCCGGCGATGCCGACGACCGCATCATTTACAACCAGGCCACCGGCCAGCTCTTCTACGACGCCGACGGCAATGGCGGCGGCGCCGCGATCCTGTTCGCCACGCTCAGCGGCGCGCCGGTCCTCGGCGCGAGTGACTTCCAGATGATCTGATCCGCCGCCCCAAATGTCCGCTGGCGGTGCAAGTTACGGAAATCCGGAAGCTTTACGGCTTGTGCGTGACGTCCCCCGCACTATTATGCTGGCCGAAAAAGCCGGGGGGCATCTGGCGGTTTTGAGGCGCTTGTCCGGACGATCTCGATCGTCGCGGCCTGCCTTTCACGATCATCCGGGCCGGCCGATGGCTGAAGGAGACTGGCGTGGCGACCTATACGGGCGACGAAGGCAACAACATCTTTGACGGTACCGGCGACGCCGACCAGGCATCGGGGCTCGGCGGCGATGATATCCTCAACGGCCTTGGCGGCGCCGATATCCTGCAGGGCGGCGAGGGCGACGACCAGCTCGACGGCGGCGACGGCGACGACTTCCTCTATGGCGGCAACCAATTCGCCGACAATTTCCTCAATGACGACAACATCCTGAACGGCGGCGCCGGCACCGACTTCATCTATGGCGGCAACGGCAACGACGTGATGAACGGCGGCGCCGACAATGACGTCCTCCTCGACGGCAAAGGCGGCAACAACACGGCCGACGGCGGCGACGGCAACGACCAGATCGAGTTCAGCGGGACCATTTTCGGCACGCAGGATTATTATACCAACATCGTCTTCGGCGGCGCCGGCGACGACAATCTCATCTTCCACGAATCGAACGGCAGCATGTCGGGCGGGACCGGCAACGACCGCATCCGCGCCGAGCGCGGCACCATCACGATCGACGGCGGCGCCGACAATGACGAGATCACGATGGGCCAGGCGATCTTCCAGACCGACGGCATCCAGACCGCGACGGGCGGCAGCGGCGCGGATCTGTTCCGGGTCAGCGACGCGTCGCGCTTCGGCGCGCGCGACCGCATCCTCGATTTCAACGCGGCCGAGGGCGACCGGCTGACGCTCAACGACGTGTCGAATGGCCGCACCGGCTTCTTCTGGGGTCTTTCGGGCGCCTCGGTGGCCTGGCGGGGCGCGCTCGATCCGGCCTTGTTCGTGCTCGGCGCCGCGCTGCCGCCGGGCGATTTCGGCACCGGCTTCGTCGGCATCTGGACCACCCAGACCGGCGGCAACACCTATGTCATCGCCGATTCCAACGGCGATCTCGTCTTCGACGCCATCGACATGGTCGTCGAGCTGGCCGGCAGCGTCGCCATCGACGCCGCCAGCTTCTCCCAGGGCGAGGTCTTCGGCGGAACGTACGGCACCGCCGCCGCGGACACGCTCAACGGCACGTCCGAAAACGACACCATCTACGGGCTTGGCGGCGACGATGTTATGAACGGCGGCAATGGCGGCTTTGATGCGCTCTACGGCGGCGACGGCAACGACACGATCGACCTCACCTTCTCGACGCGCGGGTCCGCGAAGGGCGGTGCCGGCAACGACATCATCACCGGCAGCAATGGCGGGCAGGGCGACTTCATCGAAGGCGAAGCCGGCGACGACGTCATCGAGGGGCTGAAGGGCGCCGATCAGCTCTCCGGCGGCGACGGCAACGACATCATTCGCGGCGGCGACGATGGCGACTTCCTCGACGGCGGCCTCGGCAACGACATATTGGAGGGCGGCTCCGGCCAAAACTCACTCGACGGCTTCCATGGCGACGACATTTTGCGCGGCGGCGAGGGCGAGGACCATCTGTTCGGCAATGTCGGCAACGACACCGTCGATTATTCGCTCATCCTGACCGGTGCCGTCACGGTGCGGCTGACGCTGGGTCAGCAGAATACCGGCGCGGGCGGCTTCGACAATATCGGGGCCGTCGAGAACGTCACCGGCACCACCGGCTTCGGCGATACGCTGGAAGGCGACGGCGGTGCCAATATCCTCAAGGGGCTGGGCGGCAGCGACACGCTGACCGGGCTCGGCGGCAGCGACCTGCTCGACGGCGGCCTGGGCGCGGACATGATGACGGGCGGCGCCGACAACGACATCTATGTCGTCGACGATCTCGGCGACCAATTGTTCGAGGACGTAAGCGGCGGCATCGACGAGGTCCGCACCTCGCTGGCCTCCTACGCGCTTGCCGCCAGCTTCGAGAATCTGACCGGCGATCAATCGTCGCAGACGCTGACCGGCAATGCGGGCGGCAACACGCTGATCGGCGGCGGCGGCGCGGACACCCTGTCCGGCGGTCAGGGCAATGACATCTATATCGTCAGTGGGTCGGACCTGGTTCTCGAGCTTGCGGGCGAGGGGGCTGACCTCGTCTATACGTCGGTGAGCTATGTGCTCCCTTCCAACCAGGAGATCGAGACGCTGTCGACGCAGAGTCATGCCGGAACCGACGACCTGTTCCTCACCGGCAACCAGTATAACAATAGGCTGATCGGCAATGCCGGCGACAATCTGCTCAACGGCGTTGACGGCGCCGACGTGATGTACGGCCTCGCCGGCGACGACATTTATGCGATCGACAATCTCGGCGACCTCGTCATCGACCTCGAGAACCAGGGCAACGACCTCGTCCTCACCTATCTCAGCCATACGCTGACCAACGGCAACCAGATCGAGACTTTGTCGACGGTGTTCCACCAGGGCACGGACGCGATCAACCTCGGCGGCAACGATTACAACAACACTCTGATCGGCAATTACGGCGCCAATTACCTCAACGGCAATGGCGGCGCCGATGTCATGATCGGGCTCAACGGCAACGACACCTATGTCGCCGACAATGCCGGGGACGCGGTGCAGGAAGCGGCGGGCGGCGGCAGCGACCTTCTCTACAGCTTCGTCAGCTATGCGCTGGCGGCGGGCCAGGAGGTCGAAGCGATCTCGACCGCGGTCCAGGGCGGCACCGCCGCGATCAACCTCACCGGCAATGAGTTCGCCCAGACCATCGTCGGCAATGCGGGGGCGAACCTCCTCGACGGCAAAGGCGGCAGCGACGTGCTGTACGGCCTTGGCGGCGCCGACACGTTCGCGTTCACCACCGCCTTGGGCGCCGGCAATGTCGACACGCTCGCCGACTTCGTGGCAGGGGCCGACAAGATCGGACTCGACGACGCCATCTTCACCGCGATCGGCGCCAGCCTCAATGCCAGCGCCTTCGTGATCGGCACCGCCGCCGGCGATGCGGACGACCGCATCGTCTACAACAGCGCGACCGGCGCCCTCTTCTACGACGCCGACGGCAATGGCGCCGGCGCGGCGGTCCAGTTCGCGACCCTGAACCCCGGCCTGGCGCTGGCCGCGAGCGACTTCACGATGATCTGAAAAAGAGGGATGGGCCCTGTCCCCCCGGCTGAAAAAGCAAGTTGACGGGTCGGGGCGGGGAAGATTAAGTCTTTGCATAACAACAAAAAGGCGAGGCTCCCGCTTGTTCGGCCAACGGGTCGGGACCCACATCCTGAACATTGCGAGTAATGAACCCGGGCCGGGGCGTGGTAATCGCGCCGTGCCGGTCCGTATGCGGGGGAAATGACATGGTGCAGCTCTACAAGCGCAAGGGCGACGACATTCTCGTCAACACGGCGACGATCGGCAATCAGTCCGGCTCCAATATCGCCTTGCTGCCCGGGGGCGGCTTCGTCATCGTATGGACCGACGCCAGCCTGGTCGGCGGCGATACGAGCGGCCTTGCCGTCAAGGGCCAGCGCTTCGACGCCGACGGCCATAAGGTCGGCGGCGAATTCCTGGTCAACAGCACGGTGACCGGCAGCCAGACCAACCCCATCGTCGCCGCCTTGGCCTCGGGCCGCTTCGTCGTCACCTGGTCCGACGGCAGCGTCACCGGCGGCGACACCAGCAGCATTGCCGTCCGCGGCCAGATCTTCGAGGCGAACGGAACCCCGGTTGGGGCCGAGTTCCTGATCAACACCCAGACCGCCAACGCCCAGACCGGGCCGGGGATCGTCGAGCTTGCCGGGGGCGGCTTCGTGGTCAGCTGGACGGATTCGAGCCTGATCGGCGGCGATGCCAGCGGCTCCGGCATCAAGGCGCAGATTTTCGACGCGGCCGGCGCCAAGGTCGGCGGCGAGATCCTGGTCAATACGGAGACGTCGGGCAGCCAGACCACCTCCAGCCTCATCGCCCTGGCCTCGGGCGGCTTCGCTGCGGCCTGGACCGGCGCGATCACCGCCAGCGGCGGCGGCGTTTTCGGGTCGGTCAGGGTTCAGCTGTTCGACGCGGCCGGCGCCAAGCTGGGCACGGAGCAGATCGTCAACGCCAACAATGAAGGCAATTTCAACAGCACCATGATCAGCGCGCTGGGCTCCGGCTTCATCGTCACCTGGGCGCAGCAGGATTCGGTCTTCGGCGTCGGCATTCCGGTCACCTTCGACGTCCACGCGCAATTGTTCGACGCCGCCGGCGCCAAGGTCGGCGGCGAATTCGTCGTCAACACCACCACCCAGGGCAGCCAGTCGGGCGCCGATGTCGACGCGCTGCCGGGCGGCGGCTTCCTCGTCACCTGGCAGGGCCCCGGCACCGGCACGTCGCTCTTCAACATTTTCGGCCAGGTCTTCGACAATGCCGGCGCCAAGGTCGGCGCCGAGTTCGTCGTCACCAGCGTCACCAGCGGCAACCAGCTCGGGCCCCGGGTGGACGTCCTGCCCTCCGGCGACATCGTCATCGTCTGGACCGACAATAACACCACCGGCCCCGATCAGTCCGGCAGCGCGATCAAGATGCAGATCCTGACCCTGACGACCGACGCGCCGACCGACATCGGGCTCTCCAGCACGTCGATCAGCGAGACGGCGCGCGAGGACGTGCCGCTGGTCAAGCTGAGCGCCACCGGCGCGCTCAATTCGACCTTCACCTATGTGATCGTCTCCGATTCCACCGGCGGCGCCTTCGCGATCGAAGGCGACAGCCTCGTCGTCGCCGACAATTCGCTGCTCGATTTCGAAGGCGATGCCCAGGTCGAGGTCCGGATCCGCGTCACCGACCTCAACGGCAACAGCTATGAGGAGACCATCCAGCTCGACATCGCCGACACGCCCGAAGGCGGCTATGCCGCTCCGGCCGGCGAAATCCTGCTCAACACGACGACCGCGGGCGATCAGGTGGAGCCGATCGTGACGGCGCTTTCCTCGGGCGGCTTCCTCGCCACCTGGAAGACGGTGCCGACCAGCGGCCTGCTCCTCACCACGGGGCAGATCTTCGACGCCGCCGGCGTCAAGGTCGGCGGCGAGCTGTCGCTGAGCGACACCTATTCAGTGGCGGGGCTGCCCGGCGGCGGCTTCATCACCGCCGGCGAGGGGACGGACGCCGATGGCGGCGGCGTCTTCGTGCAATTCCACGATGCCGCCGGCGCTCCGGTGGGTGTCCCGATCCCGGTCAACACGCAGACCGCCGGCAACCAATATGAGCCGTCGATCACGATGCTGGCCTCGGGCGGCTTCGTCGTCACCTGGACGCATTTCACGATCAGCACCTTCACCTCCGTCGTGCAGGCCCAGATCTTCGACGCCGCCGGCGTCAAGGTCGGCGCCGAGCTCCAGGTTCCGTCCATTACCTCGGGCGGCGGGGCCGAAGTGGTCGCGCTTGCGGACGGCGGCTTCGTGGTCAGCTGGACCGACGGCTCCGTCCAGGCCCAGATCTACACCGCGCTGGGCGGGCGCTACGGGCCCCAGATCACCGTCGCCGAATTTCCCAATGTCGAGCCGCACATCACCGCGCTCGCCGACGGCGGCTTCGTCGTCACTTATGCGCGCAACATTTCCAGCGGCGGCTTCACCGGCATCGATCGGCTCACCGCGCAGATTTTCGATGCCGAGGGCAATCGGGTCGGCGATCCCATCTTGATCTCGGTCGACGGGCCCGCACAGGTCGCTTCGACCTCGGTCGCGGCGCTGCCCTGGGGCGGCTTCGTCGTCTCCTGGGCGGATTTCGGCGACGCGCCCGGCAATCCGGATTCCGACGTCGGTATCCGGGCGCAGGTGTTCGACGCGACCGGCGCTACGGTCGGCGGGCAGCAGGTCGTCAATATCGAGGGGGCCTTCTATCAGATCCAGTCCTCGGTGACCGTGCTCGAGTCGGGCGATTTCGTGATCGCCTGGTACGATTCGAGCCAGGTCGGCGGCGATGCCAGCGGCTCCGGCATCAAGGCGCGGATCTTCTCGGTCGAGGAAGTCTCCGGCCCCACCGAAGGCCCCGATTTCCTCAACGGCACGTCCGGCAGCGACGTCATCGATGCCCTGGGCGGCAATGACGTCGTCAACGGGCTGGGGGGCAACGACATCCTCCTGGGCGGCTCCGGCGACGACGAGCTCAACGGCGGCGAAGGCAATGATACGCTGTACGGCGAGGGCGGCGCCGACATCGCGCGCGGCGGCGCGGGCGACGACGTCTATATCGTCGATTCGATGGCCGACGTGACCGAGGAGGCGGCCGGGGCGGGCAATGACACGATCGTCACCACGCTCAGCTACATCCTCTCGTCCAACCAGGAGATCGAGACGCTCACCACCCAGGCGCATGCGGGCACCGACGACGTCTTCCTGACCGGCAACCAATATAACAACACTTTGATCGGCAATGCCGGCGACAATATCATGAACGGCGTCGACGGCGCCGACGTGATGTACGGCCTCGACGGCGACGACACTTATGCGATCGACAATGTCGGCGACCTGGTGGTGGACGGCTTCGGCCAGGGTAACGATCTGGTCCTCACCTATCTCAGCCACACGCTTTCGAACGGCAACCAGATCGAGACGCTGTCGACGGTGTTCCACCAGGGCACGACCGCGATCAACCTGGGCGGCAACGACTATGACAACACTTTGATCGGCAATTACGGCGCCAATTATCTCAACGGCAATGGCGGCATCGACGTCATGATCGGGCTCTACGGCGACGACACCTATGTCGCGGACAATGCCGGGGATGTGGTGCAGGAGGTTGCCGGCGGCGGCGCCGACCTTCTCTACAGCTTCGTCAGCTACACGCTGGCGGCCGGGCAGGAGGTCGAGATCATCTCCACCGCGGTCCAGGGCGGCAGCACCGCGATCAACCTCACCGGCAACGAGTTCGCCCAGACCATCGTCGGCAATGCCGGCGCCAACCTGATCGACGGCAAAGGCGGCAACGACGTGCTCTACGGCCTTGGCGGCACCGACACGTTCGCGTTCACCACCACGCTCGGCGCCGGCAATGTCGATACGCTCGCGGACTTCGTGGCGGGCACCGACAAGATCGGTCTCGACGACGCTATCTTCACCGCGATCGGCGCCACGCTCAATGCCAGTGCCTTCGTGATCGGCACGGCGGCTGGCGACGCCGACGACCGCATCGTCTACAACAGCACGACCGGCGCTCTCTTTTACGATGCCGACGGCTCGGGTGCCGGCGCGGCGGTCCAGTTCGCGACCCTGAGCCCGGGCTTGGTGCTGACCGCCGGCGACTTCACGATGATCTAGGAACGCGGCATAAGGCGGCCATGACCGACCGCCGCCGCCGCGGGGCCGACGGCCTGTGAGCGCCGGCCTCGACCCGATCGAAACCGCGTCCCGGGACGCGCTCGAACATCTGCAGCTCGAGCGGCTGCGCTGGTCGCTCGGTCATGCCTATCGCGGCAACGGCCGCTATCGGGCCAAGTTCGATGCCGCCTCAGTCCATCCGGACGACCTGAAATCCCTGGCCGATCTCGCCAGATTTCCGTTCACGATCAAGGCCGATCTGCGCGACGCTTATCCGTTCGATTTCTTCGCGGTGCCGCGCGAGCGGCTGGCGCGCATCCATGCCTCGTCGGGCACGACCGGCAAGCCGACCGTGGTCGGCTATACCAAGGCCGACATCGCGACCTGGGCGGGCCTCGTCGCCCGCTCGATCCACGCCGCCGGCGGCCGGCCAGGCATGACCGTCCATATCGGCTACGGCTATGGCCTCTTCACCGGCGGGCTCGGCGCGCATTACGGCGCGGAGGCTCTGGGCTGCACGGTGATCCCGATGTCGGGCGGGCAGACCGAGAAGCAGGTCCAGCTGATCGCCGATTTCCGCCCCGACATCATCATGGTCACGCCGAGCTACGCACTCGCCATCCTCGACGAGTTCCGCCGCCAGGGGCGCGACGCGCGCGCCTCCTCGCTCCGCATCGGCATTTTCGGCGCCGAGCCCTGGACGGAAGGGATGCGGGCCGAGATCGAGCAGGCCTTCGCGATCGACGCGGTCGACATTTACGGCCTCTCCGAAGTGATCGGCCCGGGCGTCGCCCAGGAATGCGTCGAGACCAAGGACGGGCCGACGATCTGGGAGGACCATTTCTATCCGGAGATCGTCGATCCCGAGACCGGGGCGGTGCTTCCGGACGGCGAGGAGGGCGAGCTCGTCTTCACCTCGCTGACCAAGGAGGCGATGCCGATCGTCCGCTACCGCACCCGCGACCTCACCCGCCTGCTGCCCGGCACCGCGCGGACGATGCGGCGCATGGCCAGGATCACCGGCCGCTGCGACGACATGATGATCGTGCGCGGCGTCAACCTCTTCCCGAGCCAGATCGAGGAGCAGATCCTCGCCTGCCCGGCGCTGGCGCCGCATTTCCGGATCGAGCTCAGCCGGCCCGAGCGGCTCGACCTGGTCCGGATCGTCGTCGAGGCGCGGCCCGGCGGCAGCCCGCAGGACGGCGCGCGCGACGGCCGGGCGCTGGCGGAGCGGATCAAGACGCTGATCGGCATCAGCGTGACGGTCGACGTCCGCCCCGAAGGCGAGGTCGCCCGCTCGACGGGCAAGGCGCAGCGCGTGATCGATCTCAGGATGAGGTGAGCCGAAACACCGTCATTCCAGCGAAAGCTGGAATCCCGCTTCTTCAAGGCGCCGGAAAAGGAAAAGAGATTCCAGCTTCCGCTGGAATGACGATTTAGGCCGAACCGCCTAGCCGAACAGGGCCTCGTGGCGGTCGCAGATTCGAGGCCAGAGCGCCGCGATCTCGGGGACGTCGAGGGCGAAGCGGGTGCGCAGCGTGTCGACCAAAGTCTCCGCATCCTCGATCAGGAAGTCCTCATAGCTTTCGCCGCGGCTCAGGCTGAGCACGCGTCCGCGCAGCGAGGCGTGGCTGTCGCCGCTGCGGCGCTGGGCGACGAGATTGAGGACGAAGGGGGAGTCGGGGTCGGTCTGCAGGCGCGCCTGCTGGCGGGCGAGCAGGGCCGGATCGGCGGGCGCGAAGCGGAAGTCGAAGCTGAACGGCCGGCCGCGGATCCACTCCTCGTAGCGCCAATAATCGTCCTCGATCCGGGCCAGGCTGAGTTCGTAGGGCGCGTGCCGGTGCGCGGCCGGCGCAAGCGCGATCGGTTCGGCGAGGCTGCCGCCGAAGCCGGCGTCGACCAGCCAGGGCCGGTCGAGGAGGACGACGAGGGCGAGATGATTGCCGAGCACGTTATCGCCCGACACGACCCGCATGACGCCGCCGGCGACGCGCACGACCTCAAAGCCGATCGTCTCCAGCGCCCAGCCGAGCAGCCCGTTCTGCTCGTAGCACCAGCCGCCGCGGCGGCGCCCGACCAGCTTGGCGAAGATTGCGGGCAGATCGCCGGCGATCGGCCGGCCGAGCTGGACGTCGAGATTCTCGAACGGGATGGCGGCGACATGGGCGCGCATGATCGCGGCGAGGCTGTCGTAAGTGGGCGCGACCGGGCCGGCATGGCCGATGCGTTCGAGATAGGCCGAAAGGTCCATGAAGCCGGGATAGTATAAACGGCGACGCTTGCCACCCCGCCGCGCCGGGGCCGGGCCCTGCGGGGACTACCGTAATCAAGTGTCCCAAGGAGCAACAGGGTGAATACCGTAGTAACCGCAGTTTGTTAACCTTCACGCGGTAGATCGGCCTCTGAAAGGTGCCCGTCTATGAGCGAAGTGAGGTTAATGCCCAGCTGCGGTTCCGCGAAGCGTCTGTCGCGCCTTCGCCTTCGCCATGTCCCCGCGGCGATGCTCGCGGCCGGGACGTTCTGCGCGGCCTCGCCCGCGCAGGCGGCGCGCACGCCCGCGGGCACGGTCATCAACAACAGCGCCACCGCCACCTATGATCTGCCCGGCGGCGGCCAGGACGTCGTCACCTCCAACGTCGTCAGCCTGACCGTCGACGAATTGCTCGACGTCAGCGTCGCCTCGGCCGACGGCGGCGACGTTTCGACAATGCCCGCCGCGGTCAACCAGCTGCTGACCTTCCGAGTCACCAATGCCGGCAATGGCAGCGAGGCCTTCGTGCTGACCGCGCGCGACAATGCCGGCGGCGACGATTTCGACCCCGCCACGACCTCGATCGTCCTCGATGGCAATGGCAATGGGGTCTACGATCCCGGCGTCGACATCGTCTACGTGCCCGGCTCGAACAATCCGGTGCTCGACCCGGACGGCTCGATCGTCGTGTTCGCCCTCTCCTCGATTCCCGCCGGAGCGAGCAACGGCCAGCGCGGCCGCGTCGATCTCGTCGCGGTCGCCGCGACCGGCTCGGGCGCGCCGGGGACGAGCTTCGCCGGCCAGGGCCAGGGCGGCGGCGACGCCGTCGTCGGCGCGACCGGCGCCGATGCCGAGGATGACGGGTATTACGCCGTCCAGGCGGCCTCCGTCGCCTTCGTCAAGAGCGCCAGTGTCGCCGATCCGTTCGGCGGCGTCACCCGGGTGCCCGGCTCGATCATTACCTATCGCCTCGTCGCCACCGTCGGCGGCGCGGGCAGCCTCGCCAATTTGCGCATCGCCGACGCGATCCCGGCCGGCTCGACCTTCCGGCCCGGCTCGATCACGCTCGAAGGGGGCGCGCTCAGCGACGCCGCCGACGCCGATGCGGGAGAATTTACCGGGTCGGGCATCGCCGTCCGCCTCGGCACCGTCGCCGCGGGGGCCACCCGCATTGTCACGTTTCAAGTCGCGATCGACTGAAGGAGTCTGAAATGAAACTCATCTTGATCCTGCTCGCTCTCCTGCTGCCCTCGGCAGCACTGGCGCAGAACCAGGTCGCCCTGAACAGCGAAGTGTTCGTCGAGCGCGCCACGCAGGACGCGAACGGCCAGCCGCGGGTCTCGCTCGAGGCGCCCGCCGTGGTCACGCCCGGCGACCAGCTCGTCTTCGTGCTCAGCTACCGCAACAATGGCGCGGCGCCGGCGAACGATTTCACCGTCACCAACCCCCTGCCGGATTCGGTTAGCTTCGCAGGAACAGAAAGTGCCGGAGCGGTTTATTCCGTCGACGGCGGCCGCAATTGGGGGGCGCTCGCCGCGCTCCAGGTCCGCAACGCCGACGGCAGCCGCCGCCCGGCCGCGCTCGCCGACGTCACCCACGTGCGCTGGCGGCTCGCTTCGGCGATCCCGGCCGGCGGCGGCGGGGAATTGAGATTCAGAGGCGTTGTAAAATAGACCTCTAACCCGCGGAGCGGCGCCAGCGGGGGTGGAAACGGCGCCGTCAATCGACCAGAAAACGGACCAGAACCATGAAAACCTATACGCGCTTGGGCGCGGCGGCGAGCATATTCGCTGTCGCGGCGGTGACGGCTTCGCCCGCCTCCGCAGCCGGCACCGCTGCCGGTTCCACTATCACCAACAACGTCTCCGTGGCCTATCAGGTCGGTGGCGTTTCGCAGACCGGCCTTTCGGCAAGCAACAGCTTCACGGTCGACCGCAAGGTCAATTTCACCGTGGCCGAGGACGGCAGTTCGACGACGACGGTGTCGCCTGGCCAGCTGGCCGCGGTGACCAGCTTCATCGTCACCAACACCTCCAACGCCCCGCTCGATTTCGCCCTCGCGGCGACCAATCGCGTCGGCGGCACCGCGGAGCATGGCGGCACGGACGTTTTCGACGTGTCCAATTTGCGGCTCTACGCGGACACCAACAACAACGGCGCTTATGACAGCGGCACTGACGTTTTGATCACCTATCTGGATCAAATCGCTGCCGATGCCAGTGCCAGGGTGTTCGTCCTCGCCGACGTGCCGCTCGGCCGTTCGACCAACGAAGTCGCTGGCGTCCGGCTGACCGGCACCGCGTCCGAAGCGACCGCCGCCGGCTCGCTCGGCGCGGTCGTCACCCAGACCGCCGGCGCCAATACCGCCGGTGTCGACACCGTCTTCGCCGACACCAATGTCGGCGGCAATACGGCGCGCGACGGCATCCACTTCGACGAGGATGATTATACCATCTTCGCCGCCGCGCTGACCGCGACCAAGACCAGCCGAGTGATCAGCGATCCGCTCAACGGCGCGACCAACCCCAAGCTCATCCCGGGCGCGGTCGTCGAATATTGCATCACCGTGGCCAATGGCTCCGGCGGCGCCGCGGCCGCCAACGTCGCCATTTCCGATACGCTGCCGGCGACGACGACCTATGATGCCTCGTTCGGCGTCAAGGTCAACGGCACGGTGACGAGCGGGACGTGCAATGCCGACGGCGCGATTGTCGGCGCGCACGCTTCCGGCGTGGTCAGTGGAACGATTCCGAGCATCGTGGCGGGCGACACCCGCACCGTGCTGTTCCGCGTGACGATCAACTAGGCGTGGTTAAGGCGAGCGGGCGCGAGCCCGCCAACCTTTTCGGAAACGTATGAAAACCCGAGCTCATCTTCTCGGGGCGACCTTGCTCGCCTTCCTGGCGTCGCTGATCCTAGCGGCGCCAGCGGAGGCGGGCGCGCCCGCGACGCGCACCCTCACCAATGTCGCGACCATTTCCTGGGATGCCGGCGGCCAGCATGTCGAGCTTCCCTCCAACCGCGTCGACATCGACGTGGTGCCGCCGCCGTCCACGACCGCAATCCTCGAGACGCTGCGGCTGACCGACACCCTCTTTCCTCCCGCCGTGCTCGCCGGCACGTGCAGCGCCGCCACGAGCCAGGCGCAGCAGACGCCGCTGCAGGGGCCCGAACCGCCGCCGCTTTCTTCATTGGCGATGATCGCGACCAGCGAGCTGGTCGCCGGCCGGCCGATCGTGCTGTCGCTCGACCGGCCTTCCGCCAATCGCGACAGCCAGGCCATCGAAACCATCATCGTCGTCGTCGAGACCGATCTCGGCGACCGCGAGCGGATCGCCCTCGTCGAAACCGGCGCCGACAGCGGCCGCTTCATCGGCATCTTGCTGACGACGACCGGCCCGCCCGTCTCCGGTGACTGCCGCTTCTCGGTGCGCCCCGACCAGGCCTTGGTGCTCACGCTCAGCGACGCCGTCGGCGGCGCCGCGGTCGCGCGCAAAGAGGTCGCAATCCTTGTCGATCCCTTCGGCATCGCCTTCGACAGCCGCGACGGCGCGCCGGTTTCGGAGGTTCGCATCACCCTGATCGACGCCGCCACCGGCCAGCCGGCCCTGGTCTTCGGCGACGACGGCATTTCCTCCTATCCGTCGACGATCGTCACCGGCCGGAGCGTCACCGATGCGGGCGGGATGCGCTACGATTATCCGGCCGGCGACTATCGCTTCCCGCTGGTGCGGCCGGGCCGCTACCGGCTGATCGTCGAGCCGATCGCGCCTTATACGGCGCCGTCGGTCGCGACCGCCGCCGATCTTGCGCCCTTGCGACGACCGGATGGGCTGCCCTTCGTCGTCGTGGCGGGATCCTATGGCGGCGAGATCCTGCTTGCGGGAACCGGAGCGGTACGAATAGATATTCCGCTCGACCGGCCGGTCACGCCGATCCTGCTCAGCAAGACCGCGTCGCGCGCCGAGGCCGAAGCGGGCGATCTCGTCCAATATCGGGTGATCGTGCGCAATCCGGACGCCAATGCGGCGACCGGCGCGCTCTCTATCACCGATCGAATCCCGCATCAGATGCGGTTGCGAACCGGATCGGTAAAAATCGACGGTGTGAACGTACCAGACCCCGCGAATGGCGGCGCCCGCGTGCTGACTTTCGCATTGCCCTCGCTCGCGCCTGCGGCGCAAGCCACCCTGACCTACGTGCTCGAGGTTCGCCCCGACGCGCGCCGCGGCGACGCGCTCAACCGCGCCCAGGCCGCCGGACCGCGCGGCAATGTCAGCAATATCGCCGACGCCCTCGTCCGCATCCGGCGCGAGACGATCCTCGACCGGATGACGATCACCGGCCGTGTCGTCGACGGCGGCTGCGGCGTCGATCCCCGGACGCGTCCCGGCATCGGCGGCGTCCGCATCATGCTCGAGGACGGCAGCTACGCCGTCACCGACGCCAGCGGCCTCTACCATTTCGAAGGCGTGATGCCCGGCACCCATGTCGTCCAGCTCGACGACGCGACCCTGCCCGCCGACCGCGCCGCGGTCGATTGCTCGCGCAACGTCCGCTCCGGCGGCCGCGCTTTCTCGCGCTTCGTGTCGGGCCAGGGCGGGTCGCTGATGCGCGTCGATTTCCACGCCGCCGAATCCGTGCCGCGCGCCGCCGTCGCCCGCCGCACCGCGGAACGGCCCGCCGCGGCAACCGACCCCATCGCCGCCGGCGCCGAGCGCGACTGGTTCGCGGGCCAGGAGCCGGGCATCGCCTGGCTGTTCCCGGAGGTCGACCACAATCCGCGCGCGCCGGTCGTCCGGGTCGCGATCAAGCATCTGCCCGGCCAGAGCGTGCGCCTGCTCAACGGCGGCCGCCCGGTCGATCCGATCGCCTTCGAAGGCGCCAGGGTCAACGAGGCCGGCACTGTCGCGGTCAGCCTCTGGCGCGGCATCCCGATCGAGGACCGCACGACCAGGCTCACCGCCGAAATCCGCGACGCCAACGGCACTGTGGTGACGATCCTGACCCGGCCCGTCACCTTCTCCAACGTCGCGGTCCGCGCCGAACTGGTGCGCTCGCGCTCGCTGCTCGTCGCCGACGGCGTCAGCCGGCCGGTGCTTGCCTTGCGCCTGACCGACAGCAACGGCCGCCCGGTCCATCACGGCCTGGCCGGCGATTTCGAAGTGCCCGCGCCTTATTATCCCGCGGTCGAGGCCGACGCCCAGCAGGCGCGCCAGCTCGCCGGGCTCGAGCGCGCGCGGCCGGTCTGGCACGTCGAGGGCGAGGACGGCGTGGCGTATGTCGAGCTCGAGCCGACCACCGCTTCGGGCACCGTCACCCTGCGCTTCAATTTCCGCGACGGCGAGCTCGTGCGCGAGCAGCGCGTCGAAGCCTGGCTCGATCCCGGCGAACGGCCGTGGACGATCGTCGGCCTCGCCGAGGGCACGATCGGCTTCAACCGGCTCGACCGCAACATGGAGGCGCTGGGCCAGGATCCGGGCCGCAACGAGGTGATCACCGACGGTCGTCTCGCCCTCTATGCGCGGGGCCGGATCAGCGGCCGCTGGCTGATGACGCTCGCTTATGACAGCGACAGAAGGGAATCGGAGACCCGCTTCGGCGGAGTCATCGATCCGACCGCTTATTACACCGTCTACGCCGACCGCTCGGAGCGCCGTTACGACGCCGCCTCGGTGCGCAGGCTCTATCTGAGGCTCGAGCGGCCGCAATTCTATGCCCTGTTCGGCGATTACGACACCGGCATCGACGAGCCCGAGCTCGCCCGCTACGTCCGCTCGATGAACGGCCTCAAGGCCGAATATCGCTCGGACCGCGTCTCGGCGACCGCCTTCGCCTCCGACACGCCGAACCGCCACCGCCGCGACGAAATCCAGGGCAACGGCCTGTCCGGCCCTTATGCTTTGGCCAGCCGCAACCTCCTCGCCAATTCCGAGCGGGTGACGATCGAGGTTCGCGACCGGCTCCATTCGGAGCGGATCCTCGAAAGCCGCCTGCTGATGCGCCATATCGATTATGACATCGACTATGCCGCGGGCACTTTGCGTTTCCGCGAGCCGATCCTGAGCCGCTCGTCGGCCCTCGATCCGCAGTTCATCGTCGCCGATTACGAGGTCGACGGAATCGCCTCGCGCGAGCTCAACGCCGGCGGCCGCGTCGCTTGGCGCAGCGCCGACCAAAGGCTGCAGGTGGCGGCGACCGCGATCCACGACAATGACGGCACCACCCGCACCAATCTGGGCGGCGTCGACGTCCGCTTCCGGCCGACGCCGAGGACCGAGATCCGCGCCGAAGTGGCGGTCAGCGACAGCCGCGCCACGGCGGCCGGCGGCGCCGCGCCGGCGCAGGGCGGCACCGCCACGGCCTGGCAGATCGAGGTCGAGCATCACGACCGCCGCTTCGACCTGCTCGCTTACGCCCGCGAGCGCGAGGCCGGCTTCGGCGTCGGCCAGCTCAACGCCTCGGGCAACGGCACGAGGAAGATCGGCATCGACGGCCGCGCGCGCCTCACTGACACCTTGTCGCTGACCGGCAGTGCCTGGACGGAAGATTATCTGGGCAGCGAGGCGCGGCGGATCGCCGGGCGCGCCTTGCTCGAATATCGCGGCCGCGATTTTTCGGCGCGCGCCGGCCTCACAATCGCCGACGACCGGCTCGCCGACGGCCGCACCGCCCGTTCGCAGATCCTCCAGCTCGGCGCGACAAGGCGCTTCTTCGGCAACCGGCTCGAGCTCGACGCGCAGACCGAGCTGCCGATCGGCGGCAGCGACGACAGCATCGACTTTCCCGCCCGCCACCGCCTCTCGGCGCGCTTCGCGGTGAGCCGCAGCGTCGCCTTGATCGGATCCTACGAGATCGCCGACGGCGAGCATATCGACGCGCGCACCGCCCGGATCGGCTTCGAGCTCGCGCCCTGGGCCGGCGCGCGCATCGCCTTGACCGGCAACATGCAGAATATCGCCGAATATGGCCCGCGCAGCTTCGCCGCCTTCGGCCTGTCGCAATCTTTGGTGCTGTCGGAGCGCTGGTCGGTCGATTTCACCCTGGACGGCAACCGCACGCTCGGCGGGATCGATCCGACCCGCGTGCTCGATCCGCTCCATCCGGTGGCGAGCGGCGGCTTCGTCGGCGACGGCGCCACGCTCACCGAGGATTTCACCGCGGTCACCGCGGGCGCGACCTATCGCGCCGGCCGCTGGAGCCTCACCGGCCGCGCCGAATATCGCGCCGGCGACCGCGAGGACCGCTACGGCGTCACCTTCGCCGCGCTTCGCCAAATCGGTGAAGGACGCGCGGTGGGGGGCGCGCTGAACTGGTTCACGGCCGAAGCCCCGGGGGGCGCCCGCACGCGCACCGCCAACGTGCAGCTGACCTGGGCCCACCGCCCGGCCAACAGCGCTTTCTCCTTCCTCGACAAGTTCGAGCTGCGCGAGGACATGGTGCGCGGCGCCGTCGCCGGCGTGCCCGGCCCGATCGGCTCGCCCTTCACGATCACCGGCGACGCCCGCTCGCGACGCGTCGTCAATTCGCTGGCGGTCAATTACTCGCCTTATGGCGGCGGCCCCGGCGCCGGCTATTTCGGCCGCACCGAGCTTTCGTTCTTCTGGGGCAGCCGTTACGTCTCCGAGCGCGTGAGCGGGGACGACATCAAGGGCTGGAGCAACGTGGTGGGGGGCGATATCAGGTTCGATCTCAACGACATCGTCCAGATCGGCGCGGCCGGCAGCGTGCGCCAGGGCGTCGGCGGCCGCTCCTATTCCTTCTCGGGCGGGCCGAGCGTCGGCATCCGGCCGTTCGACAATGGCTGGCTCACCGTCGGCTGGAACATCGTCGGCTTCCACGACCGCGATTTCGAGCAGGATCGTTATACAAGGAGCGGCCCCTACGTGACCATGCGGATCAAATTCGACCAGTTCAGCCTGGCCGGGCTCGGCCTGGGGCGGCGATGATGCGCGCGCGGCTCTTCCTTCTTGTCGCGGCGCTGCTGCTGCCGCCGCTGCTGGCGGCGCCGGCCCGAGCGGCGTGCGACGCGAGCAACACCTATAACTTCGCCTTTTCGAGCGTAGCCGATACGTCGCTAACCTATGGGACCACATACACTTATACAGCAACGAACCCACTTGGCGCGACGCGCGCGTTTACATTCCGTGCCGTCAACAATGGCCTGAGCTCGATCCAGGTGAACAGCGACAATATGCCGCAGATCAGCGGCGACCTCACCAGCGGCACCGGTGGCAAGACGTTCCAGATCGGCGGCACCTTCCCCTCGCGCACCGCGAGCATCACCTCGAACACGCGGACCATCCGGCTGACGATCGCGTTCGCGGTCCCGGTTCGCGACATCATCGTGAACGGCCACGATGCCGACTTCACGAGCAACCAGTTCCGGGATTGGGTCCATCTGACCGGCTCGGACGGCACCTCGACCTTCGTGCCGGCGCTGTCGGCCCCGGCCGGGAACAATAACGGCGCCGGCGCGCGCACGGCGACGGGCTCCTCGGTCAATTTCGGGGCCGACAACGCTCCCTTCGTCCTCACCAGCAACGAGGCGGTCGGCGTCAGCACAAGCGCCGATGTAAACGTGACCACCGGCGACGTCGTCATCAGCTTCCCGCAGCCGGTGACGTCGGTCACGATCAGCTACGGGAACTTTCCGCTACAGTCGGGCGAAACGTCGACGGGCCAGCAGCGCTTCGGCATTTCCCAGGTGCGCTTCTGCCCGATGCCCTCGCTCGCGATCGCCAAGACCTCGGCCCCTTACGTCACCACGGCGGGATCGCCGGACAGGTTCAACGCGCCAGGCTCGGACGTCGCTTATTCGCTCACCGTCACCAACAGCGGCGGCAGCCCCGTCGATCTCAGCAGCCTGGTGCTGACCGACATGCTGCCAACGGGCGTCACCTTCTATAATGGCGACTATAATCCGGCCGTGCCGGGCATGGGGCCGTTCGAGCTCACCGCCGGGACCAGCGGCATCACCTTGCCCGCGGGCGGCCGCGCTTATTCCAACAATAACGGCTCGACCTACGTCTACGCGCCCGCGGCCGGCTACGACGCCAATGTCGATGCGGTGCGGCTGACGCCGACGGGAAGCATGGCCGCCAATTCGAGCTTCACCATCCGCTTTCGGGCGCGGATCAATTGACGCCGGCCTTGGCGTCGCAAAGTCGCGCACGAAACCATCTAGCCAACAAAGATGTTTGTTTTCAAGAGCTTAACTGCGTTTTCGTAACGATACAGTAATACCCGCAGGTGTAGAGGATTTCACGAGGGATTGGCGCGGCCGCGAAGGTCGGGCCAGGGGGCAAGAGGAGTAAGCCAATGCACGTTTCGGCACAGGTCGAACTGAGCCGCGGGGACGACAGTCGCCGTGTCAAGCGGCGTCGCATCAACGCCATGGCGATCGTCCGCCAGCAGAAGCAGCCCAACGAGATGATCCACGTCGTGGACATTTCCTCGGTCGGGTGCGGGTTCCGGTCGCGCTGGCCCTTTTTCGCCGGCGCCCGGGTCTGGCTCGGGTTGCCGGGCCTCGAAACCTGGCCGGCCACGGTGGTCTGGTTCGAGGACGGCAAGGGCGGCATGCGGTTCGAACGGCCACTCCACCCGCTCGTCGCCGACCATCTCGCCGCGGCGCTGGGCCGCGAGGACCGCTAGCGCCGCACCGAAGCAGCTCCTCCCTGGAATTTGGTCCATATCGGTTGGAATTATTTGGCCGAAAAGGCCCGGATTTCCCCCAGCCGGCCAAGACGCGGCGAAAGATTGCGCGTCAATTTGGTGAATTGTTGCGCGAATCCGCTTCGTCTGGCACCTTCGCCGCGGGCGCGGACGCGGCGCGTGCCGCGCGGGGGACGGCGATGGGCGACGGGCGACCGGACGAGCTGCGCTACACGGCGTTCCTAAGCTACAGCCATAAGGACGCCGCGCCCGCCGGGCGGCTGCACCGGCGGCTCGAAACCTATCGCGTGCCGCGGCGGCTGGTCGGCACCGAAACCGCGCGCGGCCTCGTTCCCGCGCGGCTGGCGCCGATCTTCCGCGACCGCGAGGAGCTGCCCGCGGCCACCGACCTCAGCCAGACCGTGCGCGAAGCGCTCGCCCGCTCCGGCTCGCTGATCGTCCTGTGCTCGCCGGCGGCGGCGGCCTCCTTGTGGGTCGCCGAGGAGATCGAAACCTTCCGCCGGCTCCACCCCAGGCGCCCGATCCTCGCCGCCATCCTGGAGGGCGATCCGCCCGACTGCTTCCCCGAGGTCCTGCGCGCTTTCGGCCAGGACGGCACCTGGCACGAGCCGCTCGCCACCGACCTGCGCCGCCATCGCGACGGCCCCCGGCTCGGCCTGCTCAAGCTCGTCGCCGGCATCACCGGCATCGGCCTCGACGCCTTGGTCCAGCGCGACGCGACGCGGCGGATCCGCCGCGTGATGGCGGTCACCGGCGCGGCGCTGCTGGCGCTGCTGGCGACGGCGGCCCTGGCGCTGGTCGCGATCAACGCCCGCGGCGAGGCGGAGCGGCAGCGGATCGCGGCGGAAGAGCAGATCGAATTCATGCTGACCGATTTGAGGCCGAGGCTGAGAAGCGTCGGCAGGCTCGACGTCATGACCGCCGTCAATCGGCAGGCGCTCTCTTATTATGACGGGCAGCAGCTGGAGGGCCTTCCGGCCGAGTCGCTGGAGCGGCGGGCGCGGGTGCTGCTCGCCATGGGCGAGGATGATTTGAACCGGGATCGATTCCCAGCCGCGCTCGCCGCCTTCCAGGCCGCGCATCGAGTCACGCAAGAGCAGCTCGCCCGGTCGCCGAACGATCCGGAGCGCATCTACGCCCACGCGCAAAGCCAATATTGGCTCGGCTTCGTCGACTATCGCCGGAACAATTTCCCGGCCGCGCGGCGGGCATGGCAAGGCTATAAGGCGCTGGCCGACCGCCTGCTCGCCCTCGACGCGCGCAATACGCGCTGGCTCAGGGAATCGGGCTATGCCGAAGGCAATCTCTGCACGATCGCCTTGGCGCCGCCGGCGGATCGCGTCGAAGCCGGCCGCGCCTGTCCCGCGGCGCTCGGGCGGATGGAGGAGGTGCGACGCCTCACCGGCGACGACCCGGCCGTGATCCTCGATCTCGCCAATCGCCACGGCTGGGTCGCCGACGCCTGGAATCTGGCCGGGAACTGGGATCGGGTCCTTCACCATCGTCAGGTGCAGGAGCGGATGGCGCGCTGGCTGATCGCGCGCGATCCCGACAATATCGACTATCAGGATTTCTGGATGCGCACCCAGCTCGGCTTCGCGCGGCTCCTCGAAGGGCATGGCGAACGGGCACGGGCCCGGTCCTGGTATTCGGGAGCCGCGAGGACCGTCGCCATTCTTCGCGCGCGCGATCCCGAAAATGCGAGCTGGCGCGGCTGGCAAAGACAAATCGCTCGGGCGATGGACTAGGCTCTCACTATATCGAGACCATGATTCACGTTTCAGGCCGATTCAGCCTGAAACGATCATGGTCTAGGAGGCCGGCGACGGGCGTCACGGCCATGCGCGCCGCCTCCTCCTTGGCATTGCCGCGGCCGGCCCCGGCGTGACCGGCGTCACGCGTGCCGCGCCGGCACGATGCCACAGACGTCGTCGCGGCGACCCCTGATGCGCAGTTCCGGGGCGGCCGTCGCGAAGCGATGAGGAGACGATGATGCCGCTCAGGATCGATCCCCACCTGAGGTATCCGGTGCATCGCCGGAACGGTCCGGATCCGAGGCTGGGTTTTGAGCCTGATCGCGTCTATGTTGGCAATGAAATGACGTCCGTTCCACTGTCGACGATCATCGCCCTCGCGCGGGCCGGGGCGCTCGATCATGCCTGGAGCCAGTTCAGCGCCGCCGGCTACGGTCGCGACGAGGACGATCCGGCGGCGCTGACGGTCAAGGGGCGGCTGCTCAAGGACCATGCGCTGCGCGCCTCGGGCGACGCGCGGCGGCGTTTCTATCTGCAGTCGGCCGACGCCTACCAGCGCTCGGCGGCGCTGCAGCCGGCGACCTATCCGCTGATCAACGCCGCGACCCTGTCGCTGCTCTCGGGCGACCGCGCTCGCGCGCAGGAGATCGCGCGCGAAGTGCTCGAGCGGATCGCGTGCGAGCCGGACGAGCCCGAAACGCCTTATTACCGCGCCGCCACCGAGGCCGAGGCGCTGCTCCTGCTCGGCCAGGCCGGCGAGGCGAAGACTGCGCTGGAGGCGGCGGTGGCGGCGGCGCCAAGAGCCTGGGAAGACCACGCCTCGACGCTTCGGCAATTCCTGATCGTCCAGGACGCGCTCGGCGGCAGGACGGAGTGGCTGGACATGCTGCGTCCGCCGCGCTCGCTCCATTATGCCGGCGCCGCGGCGCTCGCCGTGGAGGCGGATCGCGCGGCGCTGGAGGAGGCCGTCGCGTCTTTGCTCGACGCGGAGCGGATCGGCTTCGGCTTTGGCGGGCTGGCGGCGGGCGCCGAGCTCGTGGTCGCCGAGGCCCTGCTCGCTCGCGGCGCCGAGCTCCACGTCATTCTGCCCGCCGATCCGGCCGGCTTCGCCGCGCGCTTCGTCGATCCTCACGGCGCCGCCTGGCGTGCGCGCTTCGACGCCGCGCTGGAGGCCGCCGAGACCGTCGAGCTGGTCCGGCCGCTCCAGGCGCCGCCCGACCCGCGCCAAGCCGTTCTGGCCGGCGAGGTGGCGCGCGGCGCCGCGATGCTCAACGCCGAGCGGCTGATGAGCGAGGCCGTGTTGTTGCGGGTCGGCGTCGATCCGGGTGCTCCAACGGGGCTGCGCACCCACCTCATCCTGCCCCCGGCCGGCCTCGGCCCTCCACAAGAGGAGAGCGAGCTGGCGGACGAATCGCGCGTGGCTTTGTTCGCCCTGCTCGCGGTCAGCGTCGGCAGCGGCGCCGACGCCGCGTTCGAGGACCGGCTCGAGGACGTCCAGGAAGCGCTCGCCCGGAGCGGAGGCGTCCGCATCGCGCCCCATCTCGGCGGCGATTCGATCATCATCGGCTATGACGGGCCGCTCGAGGCGGCGGCGGCGGCGCGCGCCATCCACGCCGCGTTGCGCGCGCGCATGCCGCTGCGCGTCGCCGGCCATTATGGCCTGATCCCCTGCGTCCGCGATCCGTTCATCGGCGCGCTCAGGCCGACCGAAAGCGGCACCGAGATCGTCCGCGCCATCGCCCGCGCCATCCCGCCAGACACGCTTTGCGTCTCGCACGATTTCGCCGCCGCGCTCGCCGCCCGCGCCGCGGCGCCGAGCGGGGCGAACTGGATCGGCGAGCTCCAGGCGTTCGACGGCGGCTCGGCGATCGGCCTCTACGCGCTGCGGCCGGATTAATACGGACCCTCGGGCCTTACTGAATCAATTCCTCGAGCCGGTGCGGGGCGATGACGACCAGCGCGTCGCCGCCGCGCCGGATGATGCCGCGCCGCTCGAGCGCGTTGACCGCGCGCGAGGCGGTTTCTCGCGTCGTCGACACGCGCAAGGCGAGGTCGGACAATATCGGGGCGGGACGGATCGCCAGGTCCGGGGCCTGCCGGGCCTGACGCAGCAATTCGGCATGGACGCGGCCGACCGCGGAGAGCGCGACATGCTCGTACATCCGCGACGCCGTCTGCTGAAGCCGGTCGACCATGACCTTGAGCAGAGCCAGGCCGATGCAGCCATGCTGCTCGGCGAGCAAGGCAAGCACGCCGCCGTCGAGCAGGAAGGCCGAGACCTGCTCGACCGCGACCACGTCGGCGTCATGCTCGGCCGAATAAGGCGGGCTCACCGGCCCGAAGAAATCGCCCGGCCGATATTCGTGGAGCAGCACGATCTGGCCGTCGAGCGAATAGACGATCGCATGGGCGCGGCCTTCGATGACGATGTAGAGCGTCGACACCAGGTCCCCGCGCCGGACGATCGTGGCGCGGACTTCATATTGGCGAAGCCTGCCGCGCAGCAAGATGTTGCCGGCAAGATCGGCGGAACAGTCGAAGACGCCGCAGAGCAGTTCGCAAACCGAATCGCGCGAATATTTGCCGTGAGAGTTGCGGTCTCCTTCGGTCATTACTGTATGATATACGAGATTCGCCGAAGCACGGAGTGCGATCTCGCACATGCCGGGCCGGCCCAGGAACCGCCGGCCTCGCGGGCGGTTCTCCTCCGCACCCGATGGGAGGATGGGATGCAGAGCGAGCGAAACGAGAAGGGCGATCGCGGCAAGAAAGCGACGTTCGACCGCAGCACCGGCGCTGTTTCCGGCAGCGGCGCCGGCACCGGCAACAATCCCGGCAGCGACGAAGGCTATGACAGCGACCTCGGCGAGGACGCGCTTGCGCCGGTCGCGCCGGACGAAGGCCGCTGACATGGCCCGATTCTATCTTCACGTGATCAACGGCGCCGGCCGTGCCGCGGACGAGGAGGGCGCCGAGCTCCCCGACGCCCAGGCGGCTGAAAAGCGCGCGGTCGAGGGGATCAGGTCGATCCTCGCCGACGAGGCCAAGGCCGGCCGGCTCAACCTCGACGGCCGCATCGAGATTGCCGACGAACATGGCGCGATCGTGCGCATCGTCCCCTTCGAGGACGCCCTGGAAATCCGCCGCGCCGCCGGGCGCAGGGGCGGCACATGATCGCGGCGCTGCTGCTCAAGCTGCGTGCACGCGACGAGGTCAGCGCGGCGGAGGAGGAGGCGTTGCGCGTGGCGGTGGCGACGCAGCGCGACCTTCCCGCCGACCGCACCTTCATCCGCGAAGGCGAGGAGCTCGACACCTCCACCTTGCTCGTCGAGGGCCTGGTGTGCCGCTACAAGGATCTGCGCGACGGCAGCCGCCAGATCACCGCGCTGCACGTGGCCGGCGATTTCGTCGACCTGCACAGCTTCACGCTGAAGCGTCTCGACCACAATATCATGACGCTGACGCCGTGCCGGGTCGCTCTGTTCCCGCACGCGCGCCTGAAGGAGATCACCGAGACGCTGCCGCATCTGACCCGGATGCTCTGGTTCTCGACCAATCTCGACGCGGCGATCCAGCGCGAATGGGAATTGTCGCTCGGCCGGCGCACGGCGCTCGCCAAGACCGCGCATCTGTTCTGCGAGCTCAGGGTGCGGCTGGGCCTGATCGGGCTGGCGCAGGAGGCCGATTATGCTTTGCCGCTCACCCAGGCCGAGCTTGGCGAATGCCTCGGCCTCACCGCGGTCCACGTCAACCGGACCCTGCGCGAATTGCGCGAACGCGGCTTGATGGAGTTTCGCGGGCACGAGGTCCGGATCCTCGACCTGGCCGGGCTCGAGCGGGTGGCGGAATTCAAGGACAATTACCTCTACCTCGAGAACCGGCCGCGTTGAGCCGGCCAGGATTGATCCAGTTTAGCCAGTTGAATCAGGAACAAAGCGCGCCGCCTCGCGCTTAATATCCCAAGTCTAAACCAAGGCGGAAACCCCCATCGATGGCGACCCTACCCGATCCTGGCGGCGCGGACTTCGCGTCCCAATTCCTGTGCGACGACTTCCAGCGCGGACTCGCGCACTGGAACCGGCAGCGGCTTGCGCCGGGCCTGCCCGACGAGGATTGGCGGCTGATCCTCGACGGCGACGCCAAGATGCTGCGGCTCGAAGGCGCCTTCCTCGAGGAGCTGCGCGCCGAGGTCGCCGACGAGGCCGCGGCGGCGCCGCGCGATCGCGCCGGCTTCCTCGCCTGGTTCGAGAGGCTGAAGGACACCGGGCCGGGGCAGGGCGATCCGCTCTTCCCATGGCTCGCGGAGCAAGCGAGCCTCGATGAGATGCGCTGGTTCCTGACCCAGGAGGCGGCCGGCGAGGCCGGCTTCGACGATCTCGTCGCTTATGCCCAGGTCAAGCTGCCCGCCCGCGCCAAGCTCGAGCTGGCGCGCAATTATTGGGACGAGATGGGCCGCGGCAACATCAAGGGCATGCACGGGCCGATGCTCGACGTCCTGGTCGAGGCGCTGGCGCTCAAGCCGGACATCGACACCACGGTCTGGGAGAGCCTGGCGCTCGCCAATGCGATGACGGCGATGGCGACGACGCGCCGCTACGCCTTCCATGCGATCGGCGCTTTGGGGGCGATCGAGCTGACCGCGCCCGGCCGCGCGGCGGCGACCGCTTCGGGGCTGAGGCGGCTCGGCCTGAGCGGCAAGGAGCGCCATTATTTCGATCTCCACGCCGTGCTCGACGTCAAACATAGCGAGGCCTGGAACGAAGAGGCGATCGGGCCTTTGGTGGCCGAGGATCCGCGCCGCGCTCCGGCGCTGGCGGAAGGGGCTCTGATCCGCCTCAAATGCGGCGCGCGTTGCTTCGAGCGCTACCGGCGCATGCTCTGGTGACCGAGGCCGACGGCGCGCTCGCCGATCTGCTCCGTCGGCTGAAGGCGCTCGATTACGATTTCGTCACGGTGACGCCGGCGACCCATGCCAGGATCGTCGCCCGGCCGGACAAGCAGCGGGCCCGCACCCTGCGCGACATTTTCGGCTGGAGCCTGCCCTTCGCGAGCGAGGCCCTGCCGGACGACCTCCTCGACTTGCTGGAGCAAGCCGGCGCGATCGAAGCGGCCGAAGATGGCCACAGGAGCCGCGTCCGCGTCTCGCGCGTCGGCGCGCATCTCTTCCTCCACTCCGCTTATCCGACCGACAGCAAGGACGCGGTCTTCCTCGGCCCCGACACCTATCGCTTCGTGCGCTTTGTCGCTGCGGAGCTCTCGGGCCGGGGCCCGGTGTCGCGGCTGGTCGACATGGGCGCGGGCAGCGGCGCGGGCGCGATATGCGCCGCCGCTTTGCTGCCGGGCGCGCGGCTGACCCTGGTCGATTCCAATCCGGAGGCGCTCCGCCTGGCCCGGATCAACGCCGCCGTGGCCGGCCTGGAGGTCGAGACGATCCACGGCGCGGCGGTCGACGCGGTGACGGGCGCGTTCGATCTCCTCATCGCCAACCCGCCTTACATCGTCGATCGGGACGGCCCGATCTATCGCGACGGCGGCGGCATGAACGGGGCCGCGCTCGCGCTCGAATGGGCGCTTGCAGGCGCGCGCCGGGGCGACGTCCTCCTTTATACCGGCGCGGCCATCGTCGATGGCGGGGACGCGCTTCGGGTCGCGCTCGAGGCCGCCATGCCGGCGCTGGGCCGGCGCCTGCGCTACGAGGAGCTCGATCCCGACGTCTTCGGCGAGGAGCTCGGCACCCCGGCCTATCGGGGCATCGAGCGGATCGCCGCGGTCGGCGCCGTCATCGCGTCGGTCTAGAAGGCCCTTGCCGACCGCCGCGTCATGCGGGAAGGGGCGGACATGATCGACAAATATGGCCTCAAGGTCGCCGCGCCGCTCGTCCGCTTCCTCGAGGAGGAGGCGCTGCCGGGCACGGACATCGACTCCGAGGCCTTCTGGCGCGGCGCCGCCGCCATCTTCGAGAGGCTCGCGCCCGAGAATTGCGCCTTGCTGGCGGTCCGCGACGATCTGCAGGCCCGGATCGACGCGCGGCCGGAGGCGAGCGGCGACGAGAATTTCCTGCGCGGAATCGGCTATCTGGTCGACGAGCCGGCGCCCTTCGCGATCGGCCCGGACCATGTCGACGACGAAGTGGCGCGCACCGCCGGGCCGCAGCTGGTCGTGCCGGTGCTCAACGCGCGCTTCCTCTTGAACGCCGCCAACGCCCGCTGGGGCAGCCTCTACGACGCGCTCTACGGCACCGATGCTTTGCCGGGCACGCCGCAGGGTCCCGGCTACGATCCGGAGCGCGGCGCCCAGGTCATCGCCCGCGCCCGGGCGTTTCTTGACGAGACGCTGCCGGGCTGGACCGCGGCGCTCGACGGCGAGGGTCACCCCGCCTTGGTGGCGCGCGCACAGGGGCGCCTGCTCTTCCGCCACAATGGCCTCCATATCGAGCTGGTCATCGACCGCGCCCACCCGATCGGCCGCGACGACCCGCTCGGCCTCGCCGACGTCGTGCTGGAGGCCGCTCTCACCACCATCGTAGACCTCGAGGATTCGGTGGCGGCGGTGGATGCCGAGGACAAGGTCGCCGCTTATGTCAATTGGCTCGGGCTGATGCGCGGCGATCTCGAGGCGAGCTTCGACAAAGGCGGCCGCTCCGTCAGCCGTGCGCTGGCGCCGGACCGCGTCTACGACAGTGTCACGCTGCCCGGCCGCAGCCTGCTTTTCGTCCGCAATGTCGGCCATCTGATGACGACCCCGGCGGTAGTGCTGGCGGACGGGTCGGAGGCACCCGAGGGCATTCTCGACGCCATCGTCACCAGCCTGGTCGCGCTCCACGATTTGAAAGGCCTCGGCCGCTTCAGGAACAGCCGCGCCGGCTCGGTCTATATCGTCAAGCCCAAGATGCACGGCCCCGACGAGGCCGCCTTCACCGATCGGCTGTTCGCCGCGGTCGAGGATCTGCTCGGCCTCGAGCGCAACACGGTCAAGGTCGGCCTGATGGACGAGGAGCGCCGCACCTCGGCGAACCTCGCCGCCTGCATCCACGCGGTGAAGGACCGCATCGTCTTCATCAACACCGGCTTCCTCGACCGCACCGGCGACGAGATCCACACCTCGATGCGGGCCGGGCCGATGGTACCGAAGGGAGAGATGAAGGGAAGCCAGTGGATCAAGGCCTATGAGGCGCGCAACGTCGCCATCGGCCTCGCCTGCGGCTTTTCGGGCCGCGCGCAGATCGGCAAGGGCATGTGGGCGGCGCCCGATCTGATGGCCGACATGCTGGCGCAGAAGATCGCCCACCCGCAGGCCGGGGCGAGCACCGCCTGGGTGCCGAGCCCGACCGCCGCGGTGCTTCACGCGCTCCATTATCACCAGGTCGACGTCTTCGCCCGGCAGGAGGCGCTGAAGGGCGCGCCCGTTCCTGGGCTCGACGCCTTGCTCACCGTGCCCCTAGCCGCCGGCCGCAACTGGACGCCGGAGGAGATCCGCGCCGAGCTCGACAACAATGCCCAGGGCATATTGGGCTATGTCGTGCGCTGGATCGATCAGGGCGTCGGCTGCTCCAAGGTGCCCGACATCCACGATGTCGGCCTGATGGAGGATCGCGCCACCCTGCGAATCTCCTCGCAGCATATCGCCAACTGGCTGATGCACGGCCTGTGCACGGCCGAAGAGGTGGACGAAGCGCTCCGCCGCATGGCCGCGTGCGTCGACGCCCAGAATGCGGGCGACCCGCTCTACCGCCCGATGGCGGGCCACGAGGAAACCAGCCTCGCCTTCCAGGCCGCCCGCGCCCTCATCTTCGAAGGCGCCGCCCAGCCCAACGGCTATACCGAGCCCCTCCTCCACGCCTTCCGGAGGCGGGTGAAGGAAGGCTAGGGGACAGTTACTATTTAGAAGGCCAGGGGACAGTTACTATTTTCCGTCCGAGGCCGATGAGAATTGCCGGGCGGTGCGCGGAAAATAGTAACTGTCCCCATTCCCTCGTCCCCATTCCCTCGTCCCCATTCCCTCCCTGTCCCCATTCCCTCCAAGGCCGCGATCGCGACATCGAATTGCGCACCGTCGGCGTCCATATCCGCCGGCTCAGGCAGACGCTCAATCTCGGCGGCCGACCCGAATTGATCCGCACCGTGCGCTCCGCCGGCTACGCGCTCGATGACGATCACGCTTGATGCTATCGCCCGTTCATGGCCTATGATCTGAGTCTCAGGGAGAAACGGCTGATCCAGGCGGCGGGGATCGTGATCATCCTTTTCCTGCTCTATCTGCTCTTCCTGCGCGGCGGCTCCGATCCGGTCGTTCCGGTCGCCCGGACCGAGCCCCAGATCGCGCCGGCGCCGGTGGCGCAACCCGTGCCGCCGCCGGTCGCCGCAATGCCGGCATCGCCGCCCCAGCCGGCGGCCGACATATCGGGGCTCAGGCTGCACGGCCTGCTCGCCAGCGGCGCGGTGATCGGCTTTCCGAGCGGGCGGCAGCGGCTCGTCCCGATCGGGCGCGAGGCCTTGCCGGGGCTGAGGCTGCAGCGGATCGAGCAGAACGAGGCCGTGTTCGACTCGGCCGGCGGCGAGCTGCGGCTCGGCTTCGACGGGCCCGTTCAGGGCGCTTCGGCCGCGGCGCCCGCTCTCCCTCGGGGGCAGAGCGCGCAAAGCGAGGAGGCGCTGCGCTACCGGCTCGGCCTGGCGCCGCGCCGCGCCGGCGGCCGGGTCACCGGCTTCACCGTGCGCGCCAATGTCGAGATGCCGGCGCTGGCCCGGGCCGGCATCCGCCCCGGCGACGTGATCACCGCAGTCAACGGCAGCGCCTTCGACGAGGAGCGGATGCAGGCGCTCGCCTGGCAGATCGCCAATTCGACCCGGATCGAGATCGACGTCGAGCGCGGCGGCCAGCGCCTCCGCCTCACCTTGCCGCGACGCTAAGACCGCCGCGCCTTTCAATTCCAATAGCCCGCCGCTCCCGCCGCCCTTTCCAGCGCCTCGCCCGCGGCGGCCACGGCGTCGCCGGCTTCCGCCTCGCGGCGGATGCGCCCGGCGCTGCCGCTCATGCCCGGGGCGAGCTTGGCGGTCATCGCCGCCGCCGCTTCGGCGTCGCCGAGGTCGCCGAGCCGCTCCTGCAGATCCCTGAGCGCGGCGATGAAGCGGTCGCGGCGGGCGCGCTTCGGCTTCTTCGCGCTCAGCCCGGCGAGGAATTCGGCCGCGTAGCGCAATTTCTTGACGTCGAGCCGCAGCCGGTGGCGATCGTCGGCCCCGGCCCCCCCGAGCTTGGCGCCGAGCTTCGCGCCGTGCCGCCGCACCCGGCGCCACTGGCGTTCGAGCTGATGGGCGGCGAGGCCGGCAATGTCGCGCGAGGCGCGCTCGCGAAAGCGCCAGGCGCCGGCCTCGATCCAGAGCGCGAGCCGAAGCATCAGCGCGCGCACCCGTTCCGATCGCAGCGCCGCCTCGACCAGGTCATAAGCCTTGGCCCGCGCCCTGGCGAGCCGTCCATGAGCGGAATCTTCGGCGCGGAGGCCCGCGCCGGCGATGAGGACGTCGAGATTGCGGGCGTCGCCGAGCTGGCCCGACAGCCAGCTCAAGCCTTCGCGCACCTCCTGATAGTCCTTGCCGCGCACCGTGGTGCGGAACAAGGACAGCGCCGAGCGCAGCCGGCGCAGCGCGATCCGCGCCTGGTGGAGGGCGTCGGCGTCGCGGCGGACGAGCAGGACGATCTCGTTGAGGCGGTAATGGCGCAGGCAGGCCTGGGCGACCGCGCGGAAAGCCTCGCTTTCGCTGAGCGGCGCGGCGAGCGCGATCGGCTCGGCGCGGGCAGGCTCGCCCAGGCGCTTCTCGGCCAGCGCATAGCCGCGCTCGGCCTTGCTGAGCACGCCGAGCCTGAGCGGCACGGCGGCGCCGATCTCCTGCGCGAGCGCGAACAAGGCGCGCGGCTTGCCCGCCTTGAGCTCGAGCTCCAGCTCGCAGAGCGGCGCCCTGGCGCCGCCGCCGGCGACCTCGCCCTCGTCGAGCACGACCTCGATCTGGCTGCCCTTGTGGGTGACCAGCCAGGTGGTGCGCTGGAAGTGGGAGCGGATCTGGCGGACGAGCGCGCCGGTCCCGGCGGCGTCGAGCAGGCGCCCCAGCGGCGTCTTCGCCAGCATCCTGGCGTCGAGGCCGGGCCCGGCAACCTCGCTCTCCCATTCGCGGCGAACGAACAGGCCGGCGGCGCCCGCTGGCTTGTGCTTCACCGTCTGGACATGGCGGCCGCCGGCGCGGCGCACGCGCAGCGAATAGCCGGCGTCGCGCACCTTTTTGTCCTTGCTGTCGAAATAAGCGGTTTCGACCTTGGCGATTCGGGCGGGCTCGCCGGCAAGGCTGGCGCAGGCGCGCAACGCCGCGACATCCTCGGTCGCGAGGTCGAATTTGAGCTCGACTTCGTGAGACATGCTTTCTCCGCCGAGCGCGCGCCGCCCGCCTGGGTTGTGCACGCCGATTGTTACAGTTTTTGTGCGGGTCGGTTTCGGTGGCTCAGGCGAGGATGGAACGGTCGATCTGGTCGATGCGGGTGACGCCGGTCAGCGCCATCGCGACGCGCATCTCGGCCTCGAATATCTCGAGCAGCCTCGTCACGCCGGCCCCGCCCTGGGCGGCCAGCGCATAGGCCCAGGCGCGGCCGAGCAGCACGCCGTCGGCGCCGAGCGCGAGCATCCTGACCACGTCGAGCCCGGAGCGGATGCCGCCGTCGGCGAGGATGGTCATGCCGCCGCCGACCGCCTCGGCGATGGCGGGCAAAGCGCGCGCGGTGGAGAGCACGCCGTCGAGCTGGCGCCCGCCATGGTTGGAAACAGTGATGCCGTCGGCCCCGGTCGCCGCGGCCTCGCGCGCATCGTCGGGGTCGAGAATGCCCTTGATCACGAACTTGCGGGGCCAGAGCGAGCGGATGAAGTCGATGTCCTTCCAGGTCAGGGTCGCGTCGAAATTGGCCGCCGACCAGGTCAGGAAATCGAGCATGCCGGCCTTGCGGTCGAGCAGATGCGCGACGTTGCCGAGCGCGTGCGGCCGCCCGTTCACGCCGACGTCCCAGAGCCAGCGCGGACGCCCAAGCGCCTGCATGAAGCGCCGCGTCCGGCCCCTCAGACCCGGCGCCGCGGTCAGCCCGGAATGGACGTCGCGATAGCGCGAGCCCGGCACGGGCAGGTCGACGGTGAAGAGGAGGACCGGGCAGTCGAGTTCGATCGCCCCGGCGATCATTTCGCGCGTGAAGCCGCGATCCCTGGTCACGTAGAGCTGGAACCAGATCGGCCGCTCGGCGCCGGCGCTGACTTCGCGCAGCGGGCAGCAGCCGACGGTCGAAAGCGTGAACTGGACCCCCGCCGCCTGCGCCGCGCGCGCCGCCTGGACCTCGCCGCGCCGCGCATACATGCCCGCCAGCCCGACCGGCCCGAGCGCCAGCGGCATGGCCAGCTTCTGCCCGAGCAGCTCCGCCGAAAGATCGAGCGCCGAAACGTCGCGCAGCACGCGCTGCCGCAGCGCCACCTCGGCCAGGTCAGAGACGTTCCGCCTGAGCGTCACCTCGCCATAGGAACCGCCGTCGATATATTCGAACAGAAAGCGCGGCAGGCGCCTGCGCGCGGCGGCGCGGAAATCGGCGGCGGAGGCGATGCGCATCAGCCGGCAAGCCCGAGGAAGACGAGCAGAGCGCGATCGACTCGTGTCATTTCATCTTCCGAGAGGGTGCCGATAACTCGGCCCGTCCGACCGCGCCGCGCCGTGACAATGACGTCGATCATCAGGTCGGAGACAGATCGGAGCCCGTTTTCCGCGCTCGGATCGAATCGCAGCCGGGTTAGGGGAATGTCATTCAGATCGGTTGTGAAAAGCGCCACGACAACCGTGGCCGATGCGTCGATCTGATCCGCCTGGATGACAAGCGCCGGGCGGGGCTTGCCGCCGAAGCCTCCGCCGGTGGCGACGGTGACGACGTTGCCGCGTTTCAATCCTCGTCGTCCGGCGGCCAATATTGGAGCGCCTCGGCGAAGGCCAGGTCGTCGGAATCCCTCATTGCCTCGGCAAGCAACAGTGACTGTCGGTGCGCCTCGGCCTTGAACTCCCGCGAGTGCACGTCGGGCACCCAGAATTGCTTGAGCCGAAGCCCCTGCGCGCGCAACGCCGCGCGGCGCTTGGCGACGCGCTCGCGGCCGGGGACAGGTCCGGGCTTGTTCATCGTCGTCTCCGTTACATGTAACGTAAGCGATAGAGCGGAGACCCGCAAGCGCCCTGTCTCCTTCCGCCCCCTTTCAATGTAGGATTTCGTCCGGCACACTGGCGCGACTCGGGCTCCTGGCGGGCCGTGGGCGGCTCTTTCACGCTGTCGATCCCATGGCGGGACGCATTCGCTCCCGCCGGCACCGGCGCGCCCCGGCCTGGCGTTTCGGGGGAGGGGTCCCCCCGCGAATCCATGTGACATTCGTGCCAGTCGTGCCAGTCGTGCCATTCGGCCGTTCGGCGAATCACCTGTTCCAGGCGTCCACTTTGTCCATTTTTTTTTGGGCCGCCGCGCCTAAAACCCCAGTCCGTCCCACAGCAATTTCGCGCCCGCCGCCACCATCAGCACGTAGACGATCGTGTAGAAGCGCTCGACCGGGACCTTGCGGACCAGCCAGACGCCGGCGAGGCTGGCGAAGAGGGCGAAGGGGAGGAGGACGAGCGTCGCCAGCGCATTGTCGCGGGTGAACTGGCCAAGCGCGACATAGGCCGGGACCTTGATCCAGTTCAGAGCGGCGAAGAAGATGGCGGTGGTGCCGACGAAGACGTCGCGGGCGAGCCGGCGCGGCATCACCCACATCTGGTAGGGCGGGCCGCCGGCATGGGCGATCTGGCTGGTGAAGCCGGTGGCGATTCCGAACAGGCTGCCGACCCAGGCGGGCGAGCGGCTGGAGGCGGCGATCCGTCCGCCGCGCTCGGCCCAGAGGCGGTAGAGCCCGAACAGAACCGAGATCGCGCCGACCGCGACCAGGATGGCGGCCGACGAGACCGAGGCCGCGAACAGCCAGCCCAAGGCCACACCCAGAATCGCGCCCGGCAGCATGATGACGAGGATCCGCCCGTCCCAGCTCTTGCGGAACGCGGTCACGCCGATGACGTCCTGGGCGATCAGGATCGGCAGCAGGATCGCCGCGGCCCGAACCGGATCCATGCCCAAGGCCATGAGCGGCACGCCAAGCGCGGCCAGGCCCGAAAAGCCGCCCTTGCCGAGGCCGATCAGGAGGACGGCGGGGATGGCGTAAAGGTAGAAGGCTGGGTCCTGCGGCATCGCCCCCTCGTCATTCCAGCGAAAGCTGGAATCTCACTTCGTGCGAGGGGACAGTTACTTTTTTCCGCGACGCGCGAAACGGTGGATCGGCCCGGGCCGGAAAAAAGTAACTGTCCCCATTCCTAGTCGACCCGAGCGCGCTCCAGCCGCGGCGACAGGAAGTGGACGGCGGCGAGAGCGACGAAATAGGCGCTGCCGGCGACGATGAAGATCGGCGTGTAGCTGCCGATCCGCTGCAGGATCTGCCCGACGTAGAGCGAGAAGACCATGCCGCCGATCGCGCCGACCGTGCCGCCGATGCCGATCACGCTGCCGACCGCGCTCCTCGGGAAGAGGTCGGAAGGAAGCGTATAGAGGTTCGCCGAGAAGGCCTGGTGCGCGGCGGTGGCGATGCCGATCACCAGCACGGCGACCCAGAGATTGTCGTAGGATTGGGCGAAGAAGATCGGAGTCACCAGGAAGCAGCAGGCGAGCATGGTCGTCTTGCGCGCGTAATTGACGCTCTTGCCCGCCTTGATCATCCGCGACGATGCCCAGCCGCCCGCCACCGAGCCGATGTCGGAGAGCAGGTAGATGGCGACGAGCGGCGGCCCGAACGTCCTGAGGTCAAGGCCGTAGCGGTCGCCGAGGAAGCCCGGCAGCCAGAACAGATAGAACCACCAGATCGGGTCGATGAAGAACTTGCCGAGCGCATATGCCCAGGTCTCGCGGCGGACGGTGAGCCGGCGCCACGGCATCGGCGTCACCGGGTCGACCGGGTCCTGCTCGATATAAGCGAGCTCGGCGGCGGAGACGCGCTTATGCTCGCGCGGCCGGCGGTACATGGCGAGCCAGGCAATCAGCCAGACCGAAGTGGCGACACCGGTGATGACGAAGGCGGCGCGCCAGCCATAAGCCAGGACCAGCCAGGGCACGACCAGCGGCGTGACGATCGCGCCGATATTGGCGCCGGCGTTGAAGATGCCGACCGCGAAGGCGCGCTCCTTGGCCGGAAACCACTCGGTGACCGCCTTGATACCGGCGGGGAAATTGCCGGCCTCGCCGATGCCGAGGCCGAAGCGGACCATCGCGAACTGGGTGACGCTGTGGACGCCGCCATGGGCGATATGGGCGAGCGTCCAGATCACGAAGGCGATCGCATAGCCGAAGCGGGCGCCGATCAGGTCGACGAGCCGGCCGAAGCCGATATAGCCGATCGCATAAGCGGTCTGGAACCAGAAGACGACGTTGGCGAAATCGGCCTCGGTCCAGTGGAGGTCGCCCTTCAGCGTGTCCTTGAGCACGCCGAGCATCTGCCGGTCGATATAGTTGATGACGGTCGCCGCGAAGAGCAGGCCGACGATCACCCAGCGGTAGCGGCCGACCCGCGCGGCGGCACGCTCGATGGTTTCCCTGCCCGCGTCCGTCATCCCCGGCCTCTCCCTTTCACGCTCATCCGGCGTTTCGGGATTTGTATGGGAAACCGGTGTCATATACAATCCCGGACGGGCCGAGGGACGCTGGCGTTCGATCTCGCTCGGTCGTCATGCCGGACTTGATCCGGCATCCATTTTTTCCTGATCGCAACGAGCTGAAGAGGTGGACCCCGGATCAAGTCCGGGGTGACAATGCAAACCCTATTCCGGCTCCGCGGCGACCAGGGTGCAGGCGAGGCTGAGCGAGTCGCTGAAGCGCGCCTCGACCGTCTGGCCGGGAAAGGCGCGGTGGACGCCGGTGACGGCGCCCGACGAGATCCACTGGCCGGGGACAAGCGCGATGCCGCGCCGCGCCATCAGCTCGAACAGGAAGCGCGCCGCGCCGATCGCGCCGTCCGGGAAGCCCGCCGCGCGGCCATTGCCGACCGTGCCGCCGTCGATCCGGGTCGAAACCTCCCAATCCTCGAAGCCGCTCGTCCGCCAGTCGGCGATTTCGGGGCCGATGACGAGGCCGTTATTGTTGCCGAAATCGGAGATGACGGCGATCGGGCCGAGCTCGTTGATGGTGCCGAGAGGCGAGCTCGCGACCTCGATGCCGATATGGACCGCGCCGATCAGGTTCGCGGCTTCGCCGAGGCTGTAATCCTGCTTTTCCGCTGGCGGCGTGGCGCCGATCTTGAGGAGGAACTCGGCCTCGCCCGCGGCGAAGCCGGCGGCGAAGACGGGCATCTCCACCGCGGCGCCGTTGGCACCGGCGCGTGCCTCGTGGAAGATGGGGCCGGCCAGGCGGTCGGCACCGAAGCGGTCGATCAAAGGCGGCGGCACGCGGCCGACCTTCCAGCCGATCACCGGCCTGCCCCAGCGCGCGATCGCCTCGTCCTGGATCGCATAGGCCTCGTCGAGCGTCGCCGGGAAGTCGCCGGGATAGGTGTCGAGCCCGGCGGCGGCGCGGCGCGCGGCGAGGAATCGGCCGGCGATCCGGCTGCGGGCTTCGACGAGGGTCACTTTCTCTCCCGGGCGATTTTCTTCGGGTGCTAACGGAAACCGGTGTCATAAGCAACCGGCACGAAGCGCAGCGGGCCGGTTCAGTTGCGGAGAAGGCCGGCGGCGGCGCGGGCGCGGGCGGTTATGGCGGCAGGGTCCACCGCCTCGCCGCGCGGCGCCAGCCAGCTCCCTCCGACGCAGGCCACCGCCGGCAGATCGAGCCAGGCTCGGGCATTGTCCTGGGTGATTCCTCCGGTCGGGCAGAATCGCACCTCGCCGAAGACGGCACTCAGCGCCTTGAGCACCGGCATCCCGCCGGCCGCTTCGGCGGGGAAGAATTTGAGTCGGGTGAAGCCGAGATCGAGCGCGCGCATGATGTCGCCGGTGGTGCTCACTCCCGGCAGATAGGGCACGCCTTCCGCGGCGACCGCCCGGCCCAGAAGCTCGGTCAGGCCCGGGCTGACGATGAACTCCGCGCCGGCCTCCAGCGCGGCGCCGAGCTGCCGCGGGTCGAGCACGGTGCCGGCGCCGACGATCGCGCCCGGCACCTGCTTCATCGCGCGAATCGCGTCGAGCGCGGCGGGCGTGCGCAAGGTCACCTCGAGCACCGGCAGCCCGCCCTCGAGCAGGGCCTCGGCGATCGGCCGCGCATCCTCGACCCGGTCGATGACCAGGACGGGGATGACGGGGGCGAGGCCCATGAGGCGGTCGATCTCGCTCAAAGCGTCACTCCGCGCTTCCAGATCGCGATGTCGCGCTCGCCGGCGCGCTCGGCGGCGGTCGGCGCGCCCGAGGCTATCGCGGCGATGCGCGCGGTCAGCGCGTCTTCCGCGGCCTCGAAGCCGTCGGCGAGCACGGTCCCTGCGTCGAAATCGATCCAGCCGGGCTTGCGCGCGGCGAGCGCGCTGTTGGTCGCAATCTTCACCGTCGGCGCCGGGAAGCCCATCGGCGTGCCGCGACCGGTGGTGAACAGGATCAGGGTCGCGCCCGCCGCCGCCAGAGCGGTCGCGGAGACCGCGTCGTTGCCCGGCGCCTCGAGGATGGAGAGCCCCTTGCGCCGCAGCCGCTCGCCATAGAGCAGGACGTCGGCGACCGGCGCGCGGCCGGCCTTCTGCACCGCGCCGAGCGATTTCTCCTCGAGCGTGGTGATGCCGCCCTCGATATTGCCGGGCGATGGGTTCTCCGAAACGGTCTGGCCGTTGGCGAGATAATAACGCTTGAAGCCGTTCACCACGCCGACCAGCGCGTCGAAGGTCGCGGCGTCGCGGGCGCGCGCGAGTAGCAGCCGTTCGGCGCCGAATATTTCAGGGATTTCGGTCAGGATCGCCGAGCCGCCGCTGCCGATCACGCGGTCGGCGATACGGCCGACGAGCGGGTTGGCGGTGAGGCCCGAAAAGCCGTCCGAGCCGCCGCATTTGAGGCCGACGACCAAATCGCCGAGCGGGAAGGACTGACGCGTGTAGAGCGCGGCGGTGGCGGCGAGCGCGTCGACATAAGCGAGGCCCGCCTCGATCTCGTCCGCCTCGCTCTGCGCCCGCAGCGTGCGGACGCGGCCGCGCAGCGCTTCCGGTATCTCCTCGATCAGCCGGTCGAGCTGGTTCGATTCGCAGCCGAGGCCGATCAGCAGCACGCCGCCGGCATTGGGATGGCAGGCCAGAGCGGCGAGCAGGGAGCGCGTCCCGTCCAGGTCCTCGCCGAGCTGCGAGCAGCCGTGCGGGTGCCCGAAAGCGAAGACGCCGTCGACCGTCTTGGCGTGGCGGGCATGGGCGATGGCGGCGATCCGCTCGGCGGTCCGGGCTACGCAGCCGACCGTCGGCAGGATCCAGATTTCGTTGCGCGTGCCGACCCGGCCGTCGGGCCGCCTGTAGCCGTGGAAGCGCGTCACCTTGTCCTCGGGCAGAGGCGGGGCGGGCGCGGGGGCGTAGGCATAGCCTTCGACGCCGGTCAGCAGGGTTTCCAGATTGTGGACGTGGACATGGCCGCCCGCCGCGACGCGCTCCGTCAGCCGCCCGATCGGCCAGCCATATTTGCGCACCACCGCGCCCGCTTCCAGGTCGCGCAGCGCCTGCTTGTGCCCGGCCGGGACATTGTCCGTCGCCCGGAGCGCCACCGCGACGTCGTCGTCGGGGCTCAACCGCAGCAGAGCGGGCGCCTCGGGCGCGGCCGGGAGGGGACTGGCTTGTGACATATGGAAACCGGTGTCACACTAAAGCCGCTCGCCTTTGCGGGCAAGGGCGCGCTAATCAGCGGCCGGGAGTGACGAGATTGGCCAAACCGAAGGATAGCCGCGGCACCGGGGAGCGCGCGGCGCGATCGACGATCAACGACGTCGCCCGAATCGCCGGCGTCTCGAAGAAGACGGTGAGCCGGGTGATCAACCGCTCCCCCTTGCTCAACGAGGAGACGCGCGAGAAGGTCGAGAAGGTGATTCGCGAGCTCGGCTACGTCCCCAATCCGCAGGCGCGCGCGCTGGCGCTCAGGCGCAACTTCCTGATCGGCCTGATCCACGACAATCCCAACGCGCAGATGGTTTTGAACGTCCAGCAGGGCATATTGGAGGCGCTCGCCGGCACCGAGTTCGAGATGGTGGTGCGCCCGGTCGACCGCAACTCGCAGATGATGCTCGAGGACGTCCGCCACTTCCTCGAGCGCCAGCGCCTGTTCGGCGTCGTGCTGCTGCCGCCGATCAGCGAGAATGACGCGCTCGCGCGGCTGTGCGACGAGGTCGGCTGCCGCTACGTGCGGATGGGCTCGGCCGAGCTTGACGACGCCGACCACATGGTCGCCTCCAACGACCGCGACGCGGTCCGCGAGGCGACCGACCATCTCATCGAGATGGGCCACAAGTTGATCGGCCTGATCGAGGGGCCGGACGGCTTCCGCTCGGCCCGCGAGCGCCGGCTCGGCTTCGAGGATTCGCTCGCCGCGGCCGGGCATACCTTGCCGCGCAGCCTGATCGCGCGCGGCAATTACACGTTCGAGACAGGCGTCACCGCCGCCGAGCGGCTGCTCGACCTGTCGCCGCGCCCGACCGCAATCTTCGCCAGCAATGACGAAATGGCCGCCGGCGTCGTCTTCGCCGCGCGCGAGCGGGGAATAAGCGTGCCCGAGGAATTGTCGGTGATCGGCTTCGACGACACCCCGATCGCCGCCCATATCTGGCCGCCCTTGACCACCGTGCGCTGGCCGATCGTCTCGATGGCCCGCTCGGCCGCGCGCAAGCTGGTCGGCGACATGGTCGGCGGCTTGGCGGCGGGCGAGCAGCCCTCCGAACTGCCCTCGACCCTGGTCAAGCGCGCCAGCGTGGCGCCGCCGCCCTAGGGACAGTTACTATTTTTCATTCTCGGCCTGCCTCGCTCTTCTGTCGGTGGTGAAAAATAGTAACTGTCCCCATTTCCGCGCGAATGTTGCCGTCGTCCCTGACACCGGTTACCATCGCGCTCAAGCTTCAGGAGAGTCGGATGTTCGAGAGGATTTATTACGCCACCCATCCGGACATGATGGAATGCGTGTCGAACGAGGAATTGCGCGACCGCTATCTTATCTCCGGCCTGTTCCGCGACGGCGAGTGCGTGCTCAACTACACCCATGCCGACCGCTTCGTGATCGGCGGCGTCGCGGTCGCGGGCGATGCGGTGCGGCTGCCCGAGCAGAGCGAGCCGCCGGCCGCCGCCGGCCATCCCTTCCTCGAGCGGCGCGAGCTCGCCATCGTCAATGTCGGCGCGGTCGAGGGCCAGGTGACGGTCGACGGCGAGGTCTTCGCGCTCGGCAACAAGGATTGCCTCTACGTCACCATGGGCGCGAAGGACGTGGTCTTTTCAGGCGCGGGCGCGCATTTCTACCTCGCCTCCTGCCCGGCGCATAAGGCGTTCCAGACGCGCAAGCTGGAGATCGCCCAGGCCAATGCGCTCGAGCGCGGCAGCCTCGAGGAATCGAACGAGCGGACCATCTTCCAGCTCGTCATCCCGGGCGTGTGCGACAGCGCCCAGCTCGTCATGGGCCTCACCGTGCTTCGCCCCGGCAGCGTCTGGAACACGATGCCGCCGCACATCCACGAGCGCCGCAGCGAGATCTATTTCTATTTCGAGCTGCCGGAGCCGAATGACCGCGTCTTCCATTATATGGGCGAGGGCGAGGCGATGCGGCATATCGTGGTCGCGAATGAGGAAGCGGTGATCTCGCCGCCCTGGTCGATCCACATGGGCTCGGGGACTCGGGCCTATGCCTTCATCTGGGCGATGGCGGGGGAGAATCAGGATTATACCGACATGAACGTGCTCGACATCTGCCAGCTTCAATGAGTTTGATCACCCGCTCCCCCCTTCCGTTCGTCCCGAGCGAAGTCGAGGGGCGCTGGCACGGACTCAGCACGGGCGCCCCTCGACTACGCTCGGGACGAACGAGGTGTGAGAGATGAGTGCACTCTTCAATCTCAGCGGCAAGATCGCCTTCGTCACCGGCGCCAATACCGGCATCGGCCAGGCGATCGCTGTGGCGCTGGCGGACGCGGGAGCGGACGTGGCGCTCGTGGGGCGTTCGCGCGCCGACGAGACGTCGGACCAGATCCGCGCTCTCGGGCGCCGCGTCGCCCTGATCGACGCCGATCTGTCGTCGACCGCCCCCGTGCAGGGCGTGGTCGATCGGACGCTGGCCGAGCTCGGCGGCCTCGATATCCTCGTCAACAATGCCGGCATCATTCGCCGCGCCGACGCGGTCGAGTTCAGCGAGGCGGATTGGGACGCGGTGATCGACACCAATTTGAAGAGTCTGTTCTTCCTCTGCCAGGCCGCGGGCCGGCACATGATCGCCCAGGGCTCGGGCAAGATCGTCAACATCGCCTCGCTGCTGAGCTTCCAGGGCGGCATCCGCGTGCCGAGCTACGCGGCGGCGAAATCCGGCGTGGCCGGGCTGACCAAGGCGCTCGCCAACGAATGGGCGGGACGCGGCGTCAACGTCAACGCGATCGCGCCCGGCTATATCGCGACCAACAACACCGCCGCGCTCCAGGCCGACGAGACCCGCAACCGCCAGATCCTGGAGCGCATCCCGGCCGGCCGCTGGGGCGATCCGAACGACATTGCGGGCGCGGCCGTCTTCCTCGCCTCGCCGGCGTCGGATTATGTGAACGGCCATGTCCTGGCGGTGGACGGGGGATGGCTGGGCCGCTGATCGACCGGCGGACGGCGCTCGCCGGTCTCGCCGCCGCGCCGCTGCTGATGGCGCAGGCGGCGCCGCGGCGCATCGAGGCCGTCCTCGGAATTCGCTACGGCCGCGCCGAGCGCTTTCGCGCGCCCGTGCCGGCTGCCGGCGAGCCGCTCGGCGCCTATGGCCCCTCCGCGCCGCAGGCCGGCAGCCCCGGCAGCGAGGACTGCCTGTTCCTCAATCTGTGGACGCCGGCGCGGGACGGCCGTCGCCGCCCGGTCATGGTCTACGTCCATGGCGGCGCCTATTCGGCCGGCGGCGCCAATCATCCCTGGCTCGACGGGCGGCACCTCGCGGCGCAGGGCGACGCCGTCGTGGTGACGGTCGGCCACCGGCTCAACGCCTTCGGCTATCTCTATCTCGCCCGGCTCGACCCGCGCTTTCCCGACAGCGGCAATTGCGGCCAGCTCGATCTCATCCTCGCCTTGCAATGGGTGCGCGACAATATCGCGGCGTTCGGCGGCGATCCCGGCAAGGTCATGGTCCTCGGCCAGTCGGGCGGCGGCGCCAAGATCGCCACCTTGATGGGCACGCCCGCCGCCCACGGCCTCTTCCACCGCGCCGCGACGATGAGCGGGCAGCAGGTCACCGTCTCCGGCCCGCTTCACGCGACCGAGCGGGCGCGGGCCTATATGCGCGCCGTGGGCGGCCGCACCGTGGACGGTCTGCTCGCCATGCCGGTCGCGCGGCTCGTCGAGGGGCTGGCGGCGGACGATCCCATCCTCCCGGGGCGGCTCTATTTCGGGCCGGTGCTCGACATGAAATGGCTGACGCGCCATCCCTTCTGGCCCGACGCGAATCCGCTTTCGCGGGGCATCCCCCTCATGCTCGGCAATACGAGGGACGAGACCCGAGCCTTCTTCCCTCCCGGCCACCGCCTGCTGGCGGGGCTTTCATGGGACAACCTTGCCGAGCGGCTCGGCCCGGAACTGCGCGTCGACGCCCACCCCGAATGGGTGGTCGCCGAATATCGCCGGCTCTTTTCGGCCTACACACCGGAGCAGGTCTTCATCGCCGCGACCACCGCGGGCCGGAGCTGGCGCGCGCAAGTGATCGAGGCGGAGGAGCGCGCGCGGGCCGGCGTTCCCGCTTATGTCTACCAGCTCGATCATCCGGAGCCGGCACCGCACGGCGCCGACATCCCGCTCGTCTTCGCCACCTGGTCCGACCCCGCCTCGCGTCCGGTCAGCGAGGCGATGATGGCGGCGTTCCTGCGCTTCGCCCGCACCGGCAATCCCGGCTGGGCGCCCTATACGCTGCCGGCGCGCCGCACGATGATCTTCGGCCGGACGCCGCATCTGGCGAACGATCCGCGCCGCGCCGAGCGCGAGCTCTTCGCCCGCATCCCCTATATTCAGCCGGGGACCTAGAGTCGGATTCGATCAAGCTGTTCCCCGGCGAAGGCCGGGGTCCAGGCCGGCGCTCGCCGGTCTCGGGCGCGATAATTTGGCGAAAGCCTTCGGCTCCTGGACCCCGGCCTTCGCCGGGGAACGCTCCTGGATGATCGGGTTCGACTCTATCGCGCCATCTCGCGGCCGCGCGGGGTTTCCGGCTGCTGGATGTAGTCGTCGCGCTGGCCGGGATAGCGGCCGGACCTTGGCTCCATCGTGGCGAGGTCCCACTCGGCCTCGACGAAGGGCGCGCGGACCGGCTCGACCTGCGGATAGCCGCCGACCTGGCGCTCGTCGTCGATGATCTCGCCGCGGCCCTCGGCGACGTCGAAGATCACGCGGATGTCGTGCGGGTCGCGGTCCCAGGGGCGGGCGCCGGCATGGCGCAGCACATGTGTCTCGACCTGGTTCGCCGGCAGGACCGGCAGGCCGGCCGGCCAGACCACCGGGCGTGCCACCTCGATGATCCGCGCCGGGCTGGTCGTGTAGCGGCCGAGCATCGGCACCGGCCGGCCCTGGCGGTCGACGGCGATATTGTCGCGGCCGTGATATCTGAGGTCGCCGACGCCGCCGATGGTGAGGAAGGCGATGTCGGGCCGGGTCGAGAAGCCGCCGCGAAGCACGTTGCCGACCGCCGAAAGCTCGCCGGGCTGGTGCGGGTGATCGCCCCATTCGAGGTCCATGAGGTTGTAATGGACCGCCTGCGCGCCGGGATCGAAGATGAGGTTGTTCACGAGCGCCGCGTGGACGCCGCCCTTCAGCAGCGGCGAGCGCTCGTAATTGTGGGCGTAGATATTGCGATAGATGAGGATGCCGGTCGCATTGTCGTGGATCAGCGAGCCCTTGCTGTGCTCGCCCTTGGGGTGCGAGCCGTGCGCCAGGCCCTCGGCGAGGAGATTGTAGGAGAAGGTGATGTCGTGGCTGGCGCCGCGCCGCCAGTCCGCGACCGTGGCGCCGGCGAAGCGCGGGCCCGAGGCGGAGAGATTCTCATCGAGCGCCCAGGTCAGCGTGCAATGGTCGACGATGACGTTCCACGCGCCGACGGTCGAGATGGCGTCGGCCTCCCAGCCGCTGCGCGGGCCTCGGCCGGAGACGCCGGTGCGCACCCTGATGTGGCGGACGACGACGTCGTGAGTGCGGATGTCGATGCCGCCGCGGATCAGGGTGATGCCGGGCGAGGGCGCGGTCTGGCCGCCGATGGTGAGGAAGGGCTCGGTGATATCGAGCGTGGTCAGCCCCATGTCGATCACGCCGGCGACCTCGAACACGACGATTCGGGGGCCGCGCGTCTCGACCGCGGCGCGGAAGGAGCCTGGGCCGCCGGGGTTGAGATTGGTGACGCGGATGATCGTGCCGCCGCGCCCGCCAACCGTCTGCGCCGCCCAGCCCTCCGCGCCCGGGAAAGCCTGCGCGAAAGCGGGCGCCGGCAGCAGCGCGAGGAGCAGAATCCAGAGACGGAACAGGCGCATGTCGATCCTCCCGGCGACCGGTCTTGACAGGAGCCCGCAACCGGATCAAAACCCTTATGACACCGGTTACTTCATTGGGAAACCGGAAAAGGCGACTGCGGCAAACGCGGCGACAGGGAGAGGAGAAAGGGGCGGCCGTTCGAGGCCCCTTCGCATCTTATCCAAGGACGCACGACTTGCGCAGGCTTTTTTTGGGCCGGTATAGACACCGGTGTCACAAGGGGGGAGCGCGTCATAGGCGCGCCGTGTTGGAAGGATCGGGACATGACTTCGAAGCTCGACATCGCGCCGCGCGCTCGCATCCTGGCCGGCCTGCTCGGCGCCGCCTCGTGGCTCGCCTTCGCCGGCTCCGCACATGCCGCCCAGGCCGCACAGCCCCAGGCCGTGCCGCCGCCGGAAGAGGTCGAGGCCGTTCCGCCCGAGGGCGACGACAATGAGGTCGTCGTCACCGGCTTCCGCGCCTCGCTGACCGCCGCCTTGAGCGCCAAGCGGCAGGACAATGGGATTGTCGATGTCATCGTCGCCGAGGATATCGCCGACTTCCCCGACCAGAACCTCGCCGAATCGCTGCAGCGCATCCCCGGCGTGTCGATCGACCGCGACGCCGGCGAGGGCCGCCAGATCACGGTGCGCGGCCTCGGCTCCGACTTCACCCGGGTGCGCCTCAACTATCTCGAGGCGCTGGCGACGACCGGCGGCACCGACAGCTCGGGCGGCGCCAATCGCAGCCGCGCCTTCGATTTCAACGTCTTCGCCTCCGAGCTGTTCAGCCGGCTGACAGTTCGCAAGAGCGCGTCGGCGGAAGTGGACGAGGGCTCGCTCGGCGCCACCGTCGACCTGCTCACCGGCCGCCCGTTCGACTATAGCGGCTTCGTCATGTCGGCGAGCGGCCAGATGGGCTATAACGACCTCGCCCGCGGCTGGGACCCGCGCTTCGCTTTCCTCGTCTCCAACACCATGCTGGACGGCAAGCTCGGCATTCTCGCCTCGGTCGCCTACGGCCGGCGCGGCCTGCTCGAAGAGGGGTTCAGCTCGGTGCGCTGGGACGGCGGCAACAGCGTCGGCGGCTTCTGCTCGCCGGTCGGCCACGTGCCGCTCAACCCGACCGGCGGCGGCGCCAATTGCGGCGCCAATCCCAACATTCCGGGCTTCACGCCGGGCCCGCGCCTGCCCAACACGCCGGGCAACCAGGCCGAATATGACGAAGCCTCGCTGGCGACCAACGTCCATCCCCGCCTGCCGCGCTACGGCCGGCTGACCCACGAGCAGGAGCGGCTCGGCGTCACCGTCGCGCTCCAGGCGCGGCCCTGGGAAGGCGCTTTGTTCACCGCCGACGTGCTCCACGCCCGCCTGCAGGCGACAAGGCAGGAGGATTTCCTCGAGGCGATCTCGTTCAGCCGCACCGCCGCCCAGGGCGGCAAGCCGCAGACCAGCGTCGTCCAGGCCGAATATGACGCCAACGGCAACCTCCTCTACGGCGTCTTCAACGGCGTCGACATCCGCTCCGAATCGCGCTTCGACCAGCTCGACACCAAATTCTGGCAATATCAGCTCCAGTGGGACCAGCAGGTCACCGACCGGCTGCGCTTCTCCTGGCTCGCCGGCCGCTCCACCTCGTCGTTCCGCAATCCCTTCCAGACCACGACGACGCTCGATGCGCCCAACGTCAACGGCTATTCGATCGACTTCCGCAACAGCCGCGGCCAGCCGACCATCATCTATCCCTTCGACGTCGCCAGCGCCGGCCCCGGCGGCTGGCAGATCATCGGCACGCCGCCGGGCGTCACGCCCGCCAACATCACGCCGTCGGAGATCCGCATCCGGCCGCAGGGCGCGGACAACCGCTTCACCACCTTCCGCGGCGATATCGTCTGGGACGTCATCCCCGACCGGATCGCGCTCAAGGCGGGCGGCTTCTACCGCGAATATGATTTCAGCACGTTCGAGTTCCGGCGCGTCAACCAGACCGACTCGATCCTCGCTCTGCCTGCCGGCACGCCGCTGTCCGCGGTCACCACCACGCTCACCGGCTTCAACAGCGGCGGCGGCGTGTCGAGCTGGCTGATCCCGGACCTCAACGCGATCGCCAATCTCTACAACATCTATTGCAACTGCCTCCAGTCCGGCAATGCCGGCGGGCCCGGCGACTTCACCTTGTCGAGCACCACCAACGGCAATGCCCGCGGCAACAACCGCCAGGTGCGGGAAGAGGATGTCGGCGCCTACGCGCAGTTCGATTTCCGGACCGAACTGTTCGGCCGGCCGCTGCGCGGCAATATCGGCCTGCGCTACGTCCGGACCGACCTCAGGGCGGCGGGCTATCAGGCGCTCGGCGGCGGCACGCTGACCGTGGTCAACCGCTCCTATGACGATTGGCTGCCGTCGGCGAACCTCGCCCTCGACGTCACCAGCAATTTCGTCGTCCGCCTCGCCGCCGCCCGGGTGATGGCGCGGCCGCAGCTCGGCAATCTGTCCCCCGGCGGCTCGATCAACACCACCGGCCAGCTCACCATCACCACCGGCAATCCGCTGCTCGATCCGTTCCGCGCGACCACGGTGGATGCGAGCTTCGAATGGTATTTCGCGCCGGAATCGCTGATCGCGGTCGGCTTCTTCTACAAGGATATCGGCACCTTCATCCAGAGTCTGCGGACCGAAATCGCCTTCAACCAGACCGGCCTCCCGTTGAGCCTGCTGCCGGCCAATTTCACCGGCAACGAGCTGTTCCTGGTGACCGCGCCGGTCAACACCGAGGGCGGCCCGCTCAAGGGCTTCGAGATCACCTACCAGCAGCCGTTCCGCTTCCTGCCGGGGCCGCTGCGCAATCTTGGCGCGATCCTCAATTTCACCTATGTCGAATCGAAGATCGCCTACGTCACCTCGGCGACCAACACGACGCCGATCCGCGACGACCTCGTCAACCTGTCGCCCAGGAGCTGGAACGCGACGCTTTATTATGACGACGGCCGGTTCAGCATCCGCGGCTCGGTCTCCTACCGCAGCGACTATCTCCAGCGGGTGCCGGCGCAGAACGTCGCCAACGACGTCGAGGGCAAGAATTCGACGCTCAACGTCGATGCCTCGGCCTCCTTCCAGGTCAACGATTTCCTGACGCTGACCGCCGAGGCGATCAACCTCACCGACGAATATAACGACCAGTTCGTCGACCGCGACCGCAACAGCCCGTCGGTCGTCCACCATACGGGGCGCCAATTCTACCTCGGTGCCCGCGTCCGTTTCTAGGCGAGAGGCAGTCCGATCGAAACTGAATCGTCATTCCAGCGAAAGCTGGAATCTCACTTCTTCAACGTGCTGAAAGGAAAAGAGATTCCAGCTTTCGCTGGAATGACGGGCGCATCATTTGCGACGCTGATCCTGCTTGCCGCCCCGGCGATGGCGCAGACGCTCGCTTTTCCCGGCGCGGAAGGGGCGGGGCGCTTCGCGGCGGGCGGGCGCGGCGGCGCGGTGCTCCGCGTCACCAATCTCGCCGACAGCGGTCCAGGCAGCCTGCGCGCGGCGGTCGCGGCGCGCGGGCCGCGCACGATAATCTTCGACGTCGCCGGCACGATCCGGCTCGCCTCCGATCTCGTCATCAGCGAGCCGCGAGTCACCATCGCCGGCCAGAGCGCGCCGGGCGGCGGCATCGCGATCGCCGACCAGGCTTTGGTCGTCCGCGCCGACGACGTCATCATCCGCCACATCCGCGCCAGGCGCGGCGACCGCCTGCCCGGCGACGGCGATTCGATCTGGATCGAGCGCGGCCGGCGAATCATCCTCGACCATGTCTCGGCGAGCTGGTCGATCGACGAGACCTTGTCGGCCTCGGCGCGCTACGGCGACGGCAGCGGCTTTTACGACCTCAGCGTGCAATGGTCGATCATCGCCGAATCGCTTCGCCGCTCGCACCACGACAAGGGCGACCACGGTTTTGGCAGCCTGATCCGCGGCGGCCGCGGCGCGCGGATCAGCTTCCACCACAATTTGTGGGCCCACCATGTCGCGCGCATGCCGAGGCCCGGCAATTACGAGGGTCCGGAGCGCGACCCCGAGGGGCCTTTGATGGAGTTCCGCTCCAACCTCTTCTACAATTGGGGGCGCGGCTTTGCGGGCTATAATGAGGATGAGGCGACGCTGATCCGCTATAATTTCATCGACAATGCCTATGTCGCCGGCCCGGACAGCGAAGGCGCGATCGCCTTCCGCGAGCGCAACGCTCTGGCCCGGGCCTGGTTCGCGGGCAACAGCATGAACGGCGTGATCCCCGCCGATCCCTGGTCGTTGGTCACCGGCGCTGTTCCGGAAGGCTACCGGCTGGCCGGGCCAGTCGCGGTGGCGCCGGTCGCCGCCGATCCGGCGCCTTCCGCCATGGCGCATGTGCTCGACCGCGCCGGCGCCTGGCCGCGCGACGCCGCCGATGCGCGCGTGATCGACGGCGTCCGCTCCCGCTCGGGCCGCCATATCGACAGCCAGGAGGCGGTCGGCGGCTGGCCGGCGCTGGCGGCGGGCGCACCCGAGCCGGACCGCGACGGCGACGGCATGCCCGATGCCTGGGAACGCACGCACGGCTTCGATCCCGCCCGCCCCGACGGCGATGGCGACCGCGACGGCGACGGCATGACCAATCTCGAAGACTGGCTCGCCGAGCGGGCGGCTTCGGTGTCGCGATGAGGGTCGGCCGGCGCGATTTGCTGCTCGGCACCCTCGCCGCGGGCCTCGCCGGACGCGCGGCCGCGCAAGCGCCGGTCCCGTCGGCGCCCGACGCCGAGATCGACCTGTGGCCGGATGGCGCGCCGGGCATGCCCGCGACAAGGCCGCCCGAGGCGGTGCGCGAGCGCAGCACCGATCCCGGCTATAACGACCGCATCCTGACCGACATCGCCCGCCCGCGCCTCGCAATCTTCCGGCCCGCGCGTCCCAATGGCGCGGCGGTGCTGATCATGCCCGGCGGCGGCTATAGCTGGGTGGTGATCGACAAGGAGGGCCACGAGATGGCCCGCTTGCTCGCAGCGCGCGGCATCACCGCCTTCGTCCTCTTCTACCGGCTGCCGCATCAGGGCTGGGCGGCCGGGCCGGACGTGCCGCTCGCCGACGCCCGGAGGGCGATGGCGCTGATCCGCGCCGCCCGGGGGGTCGATCCGCGCCGGGTCTGCGCGATGGGCTTCTCGGCCGGCGGCCATGTCTGCGCGAGCCTGCTCGCCCGCTTCGGCGATCCGGCGGTGCGGCCGGACGCCGCCGCGCTCATCTACCCGGTCGTCTCGATGAGCGCGCCTTACGCCCATGCCGGATCGCGCCGCAATCTGATCGGCGAGCGGGCCACGCCGGAGATGGAGCGCACTTATTCGCCGCATCTCCACATTCCCACCGATGCGCCGCCGACCTTCCTGCTCCATGCCGAGGACGACGCCTCGGTCCCGGTCGCCAACACCCTGCTGATGCGCGACGCCCTGCGCGCGCGCGGCATCCCGACCGAGACGCATCTTTTTCCCGATGGCGGCCACGGCTTCGGCCTGCGGCTGGCGCGCGGCAGATCGGTCGAGCATTGGCCCGATCTGTTCCTGGCCTGGGGCCGCACAAGGAGGCTTTGGCCATGATCCCGTCGCGACGTGGCTCAAGTCATTCCCCCCCGGAACGGGGAGGGTGTTGGAGCTTTGGATTGCCCCCGGCAATCCAAGATCGTGTCCGGGGGACACGATCTCGCTCCAACACATGCGAAGCATGGTGGAGGGGTCGGGGAGCCTCGATGCTCGCTGGCGCTCGCGACCCCTCCACCACGCCGCTTCGCGACGCGGTCCCCCTCCCCGTTCCGGGGAGGATCTTTTCTATGATCCTGCGCCTGCTCGCCTTGCTGGCCCTGTTCGCGGCCTCGCCCGCCGCCGCCCAGAACCGCGCCGAGATCGAGCGGACGATGCGGCGCGCGACGACCTACATGGTCGAGCGCGTCGCCGATCATGGCGGCTATGTCTGGACCTATCTGCCCGATCTTTCGCGCCGCTGGGGCGAGATGGAGGCCGAGCCCGGCATGATCTGGGTGCAGGCGCCGGGCACGGCGACGATGGGGCACATCTTCCTCGACGCCTTCAATGCCACCGGCGATGCTTATTATTACGACGCGGCGGCGCGGGCGGCCGACGCGCTGATCGCCGGCCAGCACCGCAGCGGCGGCTGGAACTACTTCATCCACCAAGGCGGGCCGCAAGCGGCGCGGCGTTGGTACGAGACGGTGGGCCGCAACGGCTGGCGGCTCGAGGAATTCCAGCATTACAGCGACAATGCCACGTTCGACGATGCCGGCACCGCCGAGACGATGCAGCTGCTGCTCCGCCTCTACATGGTCCGCCACGAAGCGCGCTTCCGCCCGCCGCTCGACCGCGCGATCCGCTTCGTGCTGGCGAGCCAGTACCGCAACGGCGGCTGGCCGCAGCGCTTCCCCTACGATCCGCATTATCCCGCCTATCAGCGCTACGTCACCTTCAACGACGACGTCGCCAAGGAGAATATCCGCTTCCTGATCATGGCCGGCCGCGCGCTCGACCGGCCCGAGCTGCTCGCTGCGGCGCGGCGGGGCATGCAGGCCTTCCTGATCACGCAGCAGCCGGCGCCCCAGGCGGGCTGGGGGTTGCAATACGACCTTCGCCTGCGCGTCGCCGGCGCCCGCACCTACGAGCCGCGCGCTTTGGTCACCCACACCAGCGCGACCAATGTCGAGCAGCTGATGGACTATTACCGCCTCACCGGCGACCGCCGCTTCCTCGCGCGCATCCCCGAGGCGCTCGCCTGGCTCCAATCGGTGCGCCTCCCCGACAATATCGGCCCCCGTGACCGCCGCTTCCCCACCTTCGTCGAGCTCGGCACCAACCGCCCGCTCTACGTCCACCGGCGCGGCTCGAACGTCGTCAACGGCCGCTATTACGTGGACCACGACCCGGCCCGCCCGATCGCCCATTATTCCCAATTCCGCGCCATCGACCTCGATAAGCTGCGCCGCGACCACGCGGCGCTCGCCGCCATGCCGGCGGAGGAGGCCGTGCGCGGGTCCGCGCTGCTGGGCCCGCAGCCCTTCCCGCGCTTTTTCATCGGCAGCCTGGCGGCGGGCTCGGATTTCAGCTCTGCGGCGCGGCTCGACCCGGCCCGCATCGTCCGCGCGCTGAACGAGGCAGGCTATTGGCCCGCCCCCCTGACCATGACCAGCCACCGCTACGCGGGCCCAGGCAACCGCCGCGTCGCCCCCGGCGACTACGGCATCACCCAGGTCGGCGACGCCACCGACACCTCCCCTTATCCCGACCCCGCGCCGGCCACCGGCATCTCGACCGCCACCTATATCGCCAACATGGCCCGGCTGATCCGGGCGCTGGAGGCCCGCTAAGCTCGGTCGTCATGCCGGACTTGATCCGGCATCCATCTTCTTTCTCTCCGCCGGAAGAAGGTGGACCCCGGATCAAGTCCGGGGTGACGAAGAGTGGGATTGCGAAGCCATCACGAAACCCCTTGCGCGCGCCTCATATGTGCGACACTTTCGCTGCAGCGCAACAAAGGCACGGCGACGGAGATTCGTGATTCAGTCGGAGGATGATTTTGGCGGCAGCGCCGGGCAGGGAGGGTCTTTACGACCCCGCGAATGAACGCGACGGCTGCGGCATGGGCTTCATCGCCCATGTCGGCGGCCGCCGCTCCCATGCCATCGTCGCCCAGGGCCTGCACATCCTCGCCAATCTCGACCATAGGGGCGGGGTCGGCGCCGATCCGTCGCTCGGCGACGGCGCCGGCTGCCTTATCCAGATCCCCGATTTGCTGCTCCGCGCCTGGGCGGACGGGGAGCGGCTGAGCCTGCCGCAAGCGGGCGATTATGCGGTCGCCATGTGCTTCCTGCCCCGCGACGAAGCGAGCCGGGCGGCGGCCGTCGAGCGCTTCGAGCGCTTCATCCGGATCGAGGGGCAATTGCTGGTCGGCTGGCGCGAGGTGCCGGTCGAGACGGCGGGAATAAGCGCAGGCGTGCTCGCCTCGATGCCGGCGATCCGCCAGGCGGTGATCGCGCGCGGGCCCAATGTGAAGGACCAGGACGCCTTCGAGCGCAAATTGCTGGCGATCCGCAAGCAGACGCTGAATCCGCTGGCGCGCGAGGCGCTGGCGCGCGACCTGCCGGGCCTTCAGGATTTCTACATTGCCTCGCTGTCGAGCCGGACCCTGGTCTACAAGGGCATGCTGCTCGCCCACCAGCTCGGGACCTTCTACCGCGATCTCGGCGACCCGCTCACGCAATCCGCGCTGGCGATGGTCCATCAGCGCTTCTCGACCAACACCTTCCCGAGCTGGCGGCTCGCGCATCCCTATCGCTTCATCGCCCATAATGGCGAGATCAACACCTTGCGCGGCAACGTGAACTGGATGAATGCGCGGCGGCGGACGCTCGAATCGCCTTTGCTCGGCGCCGATCTCGACAAGATGTGGCCGATCATCCCGCACGGCCAGTCGGACACCGCCTGCCTTGACAATGCGCTCGAGCTGCTGCTCGCCGGCGGCTATTCGCTGCCGCACGCGATGATGCTGCTGATCCCGGAGGCCTGGGCCGGCGATGACGGGATGGAGCCCAAGCGCCGGGCCTTCTACGAATATCACGCCGCTTTGATGGAGCCCTGGGACGGGCCGGCGGCGATCGCCTTCACCGACGGGCGCCGGATCGGCGCCACTCTGGACCGCAACGGCCTGAGGCCCGCGCGCTTCATCGTCACCGACGACGATCTGGTGGTGATGGCGTCCGAAGCCGGGGTGCTGCCCATTCCGGACGGGAAGATCGTCCGCAAATGGCGGCTGCAGCCGGGGAGAATGCTGCTCATCGATCTGGAAGAGGGCCGGATCGTCGAGGACGAGGAGGTCAAGGCGACTTTGGCCGGGGCCGAGCCTTATCGCGACTGGCTGCGCGAAACCCAGTATAATCTCAAGGACTTACCGCCGCCATCGGCCGCGCCGCGCGCCCACGATCCGCAACACCGTCGCGAGCATCAGCAGGCGTTCGGCTATACGCAGGAGGACCTCAAATCCTTTCTCGCGCCGATGGCGGCCTCGGGCGAGGATCCGGTCGGCTCGATGGGCACCGACACGCCGCTCGCCATCCTCTCGGACCGGCCGCGTTTGCTCTACGATTATTTCAAGCAGAATTTCGCCCAGGTCACCAACCCGCCGATCGACCCGATCCGCGAGGCTCTGGTGATGTCGCTGGTGTCGATGATCGGGCCCAGGCCGAACCTGCTCGGGCGGCAGGCGGGCACGCACAAAAGGCTGGAGGTGTCGCAGCCGATCCTGACCAACGAGGATCTGGAGAAGATCCGCTCGATCCACGAGACGCTGGACGGCGCCTTCCGCACGATCACGCTCGACGCGACCTGGCAGGACAAAAGCGAGCGCGCGCTGCGGGCGGCGCTCGACCGGCTCTGCATGGAGGCGACCTATGCGGTGCTCAAGGACATCAACCTGCTGATCATCTCCGACCGCAACGTCTCGAAGGACCGGCTGCCGATCCCGGCCGCTTTGGCGACGGGCGCGGTCCACCACCACCTGGTCGAGCATGGCCTTCGCATGCAGACCGGCCTCGTCGTCGAGACCGGCGAAGCGCGCGAAGTCCACCATTTCTGCGTGCTCGCCGGCTATGGCGCCGAGGCGGTCAATCCCTGGCTCGCCTTCGACAGCATCGCGGCTCTCAGCCGGGATGGCGCGGGGCTGACCGACGCCGGGGACGCGCAGGCCAAGTATATCAAGGCGGTCGGCAAGGGCATCCTCAAGGTGATGTCCAAGATGGGCATCTCCACCTACCAGTCCTATTGCGGCGCGCAGATTTTCGACGCGATCGGCCTCAGCCAAAAGCTGGTCGACGATTATTTCACCGGCACCGCGACCGTGATCGAGGGGATCGGCCTCGCCGAGCTTTCCGAGGAGACGGCGCGGCGGCATCGGCTCGCTTATGGCGGCGGTGACGCGCTCGATATCGGCGGCCTTTACGCCCAGCGGATCGGCGGCGAGGCGCATGCCTGGACCTATGACACAATCGCCAATCTCCAGCATGCCGTGCGCGGGCCGCTGCCGGAGAAATACCGCGCGTTCGCCGAAGAGCTGAACGGGCGGGCGGGCCTGCGCCGGCTGATGAATTTCAAGCCCGCCGGGGCGCCGGTGCCGCTCCACGAGGTCGAGCCCGCCGCCGACATCGTCAGGCGCTTCTCGACGGGCGCGATGAGCTTCGGCTCGATCAGCCGCGAGGCGCACGCGACGCTCGCGGTTGCGATGAACCGGATCGGGGGCAAATCCAATACCGGCGAGGGCGGCGAGCAACGCGACCGCTTCGGCACGCAGGAGCGCTCGGCGATCAAGCAGGTCGCGTCCGGGCGTTTCGGGGTCACCGCCGACTATCTGGTCAACGCCGACGAATTGCAGATCAAGATCGCCCAGGGCGCCAAGCCGGGCGAGGGCGGCCAGCTCCCCGGCGACAAGGTCGACGCCGAGATCGCCGCGGTCCGCCATTCCACCCCCGGCGTCGGCCTGATCTCGCCGCCGCCCCACCACGACATCTATTCGATCGAGGATCTGGCTCAGCTGATCCACGACCTCAGATGCGTGAACCCGGAGGCGCGGGTGTCGGTGAAACTGGTCTCCGAGGTCGGCGTCGGCACGGTCGCGGCCGGCGTCGCCAAATGCCTGGCCGATCACGTCACCATCGCTGGCTACGAAGGCGGGACGGGGGCCTCTCCGCTGACCTCGCTGACCCATGCCGGCCTGCCCTGGGAGATCGGGCTGGCGGAGACCCAGCAGACTTTGGTGCTGAACGGCCTCAGGGGCCGGGTCTGCGTCCAGGCCGATGGCGGGCTCAGGACCGGCCGCGACGTCGCCGTCGCCGCCTTGCTCGGCGCCGACGAATTTGGCTTCGCGACCGCGCCTTTGGTCGCGGCCGGCTGCGTCATGATGCGCAAATGCCACCTCAACACCTGCCCGGTCGGCATCGCCACCCAGGATCCGGTGCTGCGCGCCCGCTTCACCGGCACGGCCGAGCATGTGATCAACTATTTCTTCTACGTCGCCGAGGAATTGCGCGCGATCATGGCCTCGCTGGGCCTGCGCTCGCTCGACGAGATGATCGGCCGCACCGATTTGGTCGAAGGGGCGCCGGCGGCGGACTGGAAGGCGCAGGGGGTCGATCTGAAACGTTTGCTGCACCAGCCCGTGGGCGCCTCGCGGCGGGGCGACGCGCCCATTTGCCGCGTGCCCTCCGCACGGATCGACCGGGCGCTGATCGCCGCCATGGAGGGCGCGCTGCCGGCGCGGATAGAAATGGAAGTGGCCAATGTCGACCGGTCGGTCGGGGCGATGGTTTCGGGCGAGGTGGCGCGGCGGCATGGTCATGGCGGGCTGGCGGAGGGGAGCCTGAGCGCCTTGCTGACCGGGTCGGCGGGCCAGAGCTTCGGCGCCTTCCTCGCCGCCGGCGTGACCCTGGAGCTGATCGGCGACGCCAACGATTATGCGGGCAAGGGCCTTTCCGGCGGCCGGCTGATCGTCCGCCAGCCCAACGCCGCGCCGCGCGAGGCCGCTGCCAACATCATCGTCGGCAATACCTGCCTCTACGGCGCGACCGGCGGCGAGGCCTTTTTCGCGGGCGTCGCCGGCGAGCGTTTCGCGGTGCGCAATTCGGGCGCCGTCGCGGTGGTCGAGGGCACCGGCGACCATGGCTGCGAATATATGACGGGCGGAAAGGTCGTCGTGCTCGGCGCCGTCGGGCGCAACTTCGCGGCCGGCATGTCCGGAGGGATCGCTTATGTCCACGGCCTCGCGAAGGCCCAATGCAATCGGGCCGGCGTGGCACTGGAGCCGGTGGACGATCCGGAGGGGCTCAGGCGCCTGATCGAACGCCACCACGCGCTGACGGCAAGCCGGCGCGCGGCCGAGATCCTCGCGGATTGGCCGGCCGCGCTCGGCCGCTTCGTGATGGTGATGCCGCTCGACTATCGCCGCGCCCTGGCTGCTCTGGAGGCGGCGGCATGACCAATCCGGCGGGCTTCCTGGAGATCGAGCGGCGAGACCGTCCTTACCGGCCGGTGACCGAGCGGGTGAAGGACTGGATAGAGATCGCCGTGCCGCTCGCGCCCGATGCGGTCGCGCGCCAGGCCGAGCGCTGCATGGATTGCGGCGTGCCCTTCTGCCACACCGGCTGCCCGGTCGACAATCTGATCCCCGACTGGAACGACCTCGTCTCGCAAGGCCAGTGGCGCGCCGCGCTGGAGCGGCTGCACGCGACCAACAATTTCCCCGAATTCACCGGCCGAATCTGCCCGGCGCCCTGCGAGGCGGCCTGCACGCTCGCGCTCGACGACGCGGCCGTGACGATCAAGACGATCGAATGCGAGATCGTCGACCGCGGCTGGCGCGAGGGCTGGATCGTGCCGCAAATGGCGCCGCGCGGCACCGGCAAGAGGATCGCGATCGTCGGCTCGGGCCCGGCAGGGCTCGCCTGCGCCCAGCAGCTCGCCCGGATGGGCCACGCGCCGACCGTGTTCGAGAAGGCCGACCGGATCGGCGGGCTGCTGCGCTACGGCATTCCCGACTTCAAGATGGACCGGATGCTGATCGACCGGCGGATCCACCAGATGGAGCGTGAGGGCGTCATCTTCCGGACCGAGATGGAGATCGGAGTCAACGTGACGGTCGAGCGGCTGATGGACGATTATCACGTCCTCGTCCTCGCCGCCGGGGCCGAGCAGCCGCGCGATCTCGATGTGCCGGGCCGCGCGCTCGGCGGCATCCATTTCGCGATGGATTACCTGACCCAGGCCAACCGGCGTGTGGCGGGGCTGGCCGAGCAGGGGGAGCCAATCCTGGCGACCGGCAAGCGCGTGGTGGTGATCGGCGGCGGCGACACCGGCTCCGATTGCATCGGCACCGCCCATCGCCAGGGTGCGGCGTCGGTTGCCCAGCTCGAGATCATGCCCGAGCCGCCGCTGCATGAAGACAAGGGCCTGAGCTGGCCGCACTGGCCGATGAAGCTGCGTACGTCCTCCTCGCAGGAGGAGGGGGCGGACCGCGCTTTCTCGATCGTCACCTCGCATTTCGATGGCGCGGACGGGCGGGTGGCGCGGCTGGCCGGCAGCCAGGGCGACGCCCCCTTCGCGCTCGACGCCGATCTGGTGCTGCTCGCCATGGGCTTCACCGGCTCGCCGCCCGACGGCATTCTCGCTTATGCCGGGGTCGAGACCGCCCCGCGCGGCTACGAGACCTCGCGCCCGGGCATCTTCGCCTGCGGCGACATGCGCCGCGGCCAATCGCTCGTCGTCTGGGCGATCCGCGAGGGCCGCGAATGCGCGACGGCGGTGAATGGGTGGCTGGCGGCGCAGGGCTGAGCCGTCACGCATTCCAGCGAAAGCTGGAATCCCACTTCCCCTTTTGAAGCGGCCGAAAAGGCAAAGAGATTCCAGCTTTCGCTGGAATGACGTTCATCTCCTAGTTCGGGCAGGAGTTTTCCGGCCCCGCGATCAGATCGAGGCAGTGGCCGTCGATGCTGGCGGGGGCGATGGGGAGGCCGATCAGGGCGGCGAGAGTCGGCAGGATGTCCACCGTCTCCACCGACAAGGGTTGCTCGAAGGCAGCCATGCCGCGCCGCCAGAACAGGATCGGCACCCGCCGGTCATAATCCCAGGGGCTGCCATGGGTGGCGACATAGCCGCGGCTGGTATCGGCGATCGGGGTGACGCGCGGCTTCAACATGACGTAGAAATCGCCCGAACGCAGCGGATCGAACGAGGCGCGGGCGCGCTGGACCAGGGTCCAGCTGTCGGGCGGACCCAAAGGGACCGGGGTCGCCGCGAGATCGGCCCGGGTAAAGACGGCGGCGACCTGGGCGTGGCCGCGATAGGCGCGCACCGCCTCGGCGAGGACGCGGGCGCGGACCCGGGCGGGCAGGGCCCGGTCGATCCAGATGTCGCCGAAAGGGCCGTCGCCGAGCAGGACCGGGCCGCTCAGGCCGAGCCGGCGCCCCAGCGCCTCGCCCATCCGCGTCGCGCCGAGCGCCGGATCGACGCGCACGCCGCCGCCGGCCTGCTCGCGCGACCGCTCGGGCAGATCGAGGCCGCCATGATCGGCGGTGAGCATCACCACATAGTCGATCCGCTCGCGGTCCAGTTCCTGGAAGAAATCGCCGAGCGCCCGGTCGAGCGCGAGCAGCTGGATGCACATCTCGCTGCCCTGGGTGCCGTAGCTGTGGCCGACATAATCGGTGGCGGAGACGCCGATGGCGAGGAGGTCGGTCGCATCGCCCTCGCCGAGCCGCATCTCGTCGCGCATCACCTCGGCAAGGGCGAGGATGTGGCCGTCGAATTCGGGCGAGGCGCGAAAGGCGGTGCGATCGCCGGCGTCGCGGGCGAAGCGGCCGGCTCCGACCGGAGACGCGCGCCCGCCGCCGACGGGAATGGCGCGGGAGCGCGCCTCGCAGATTTCGGGGAGCGCCATCGGATCGCGGGCGCGGGCGAGCGCCTCGACGATGCGGGCATTGGCCGCGGTCACCGGACGCGGCTCGGCGATGCCGGCATGGCTGACGAAGGCGCGGCCGCCCCACCACCAGCGCTGATTCGGATTGTGGCCGCCCATCATCACCGCCGCGCGGTCCTTGCCGGCGACCGCGACGACGCGGCTGCGCGGATCGGCGCGGCGCATCAGATCGCCCAAGGTCGGCACGCGCAGGTGAACGGGCGAGACCGTGTAATTTTCGGACGTGCTGCCGGGGACGCGCTCGTCCTCGGAGCAATAGATATATTTGTCGGCGCGGGCGACGCTCTGGTCGAACCAATTGTTGGCGATGATTCCGGTCCGCCCCGGATGGGAGCCGGTGAGGATGGTCGAATGGCCGGGGCAGGTTTCGGTCGCGGCATGCGCCTGGTAGCCGGAGGGGAAGACCATGCCCTGCTGCGACAGGCGCCTCAGGCCGCCGGTGAAATATTGCCGGTATTCGGCGAACAGGTCGGCGGAGAATTGATCGACCGAGATGGCGACGATCAGGCGCGGCGCCGGCAGCGGCTGCGCGACGGCGGGCGCGGCAATAAGCGCAAGCAGGCAGGCAGATATTCCAAAACCCGTTCGGGCTGAGCCTGTCGAAGCCCTGATTTTTCCCTCGCGCCGAAGAGAAGGAAAGGGCTTCGACAAGCTCAGCCCGAACGGATTAGGACAGGACATCCACATCACTCGCGATCCAGCGTCATCTGGCGGCGTCGAGGCGGCGGCCGAGCGCGACGAAGGCGTAGATGAGCGGCGGCACCATGACGATGGAGAGGGTCAGCTTGGCGATGATCTGGCCCTGCAGGATCGGCAGGATGCTGTCCTCGACCCCGTAGAAAGCGATGGTGATGAAGAGCAACGTATCGACGATCTGCGACAGGAAGCTGGCCACCAGAGCGCGCAGCCACAGGCCGCTTCCCGTCTTCGTCGTGAGCTTGGAGAAGATGTAGACGTTGAGCGTCTGCGACACGCCGTAGGCGATGAGCCCGGCGAGCATCATTCGCGAGCTCTGCCCCAATATCTGCTCGAACGCCTCCTGCTTGTGCCAGAAGACCGCCGGCGGGACGACGTGGATCACGAACTGGATCAGCAGCATCGACAGGATGAGTGGAATGAAGCCGTAGCGGACAAGCTTGTTCGCCATGTCGCGGCCGTGGAGTTCGGCGATCGCGCTCGACAGCACGACCAGGATCAGGAAGGCGAAGATGCCGGCCTCGACCGCGAGCGGCCCGAGCACAGGCCAGGTGCCGAGCGACGCGAGCTTCGTCCCCAGCACGCCCGCGATGCAGACGAGCCCGCCATAGATGAGCGAGAAGACGAACAGGGAGCGGGGGACGGCGGCGGCGGGGGCGGGCTGTGTGCTCATTGGCGATGCGTAACCGTTTTAGGCTTGCGCAAAAAGGGCTTTCCGTCGCGCCCTAATCCGGCCATCACGCCCGCGTGACTGAGACCCGTCTCGATGTGCTGGCGATCGGCGATGCGGTGGTGGACGTGATCGCCACCGCCGACGACGATTTCCTGATCGAGGAGGGGCTGGTCAAGGGCTCGATGCAGGTGCTCGACGCCGGCGGCGCGACCCGGCTCTACGCAAGGATGAGCCAGGCGCGTGAAACCAGCGGCGGCTCGGCGGCGAACACGATGGCGGGCGTGGCGGCTTTGGGCGGCCGCGCCGGCTTCATCGGCCAGGTTTCGGCCGACCAGCTCGGCGAGATCTTCAGCCACGATATCCGCGCGCTCGGCGTCGAGTTCCTGACGCCCGCCAAGTCCGGCGGCGCGCCGACCGGCCGCTGCTTGATCCTGGTCACGCCCGACGCGCAGCGGACGATGAACACCTTCCGCGGCGCCGCCCACGAGCTCGATGCCGGCGCGCTCGATGCCGACCAGATCAGGGGCGCGGCGATCCTCTATCTCGAAGCCTATCTGTGGCGCTCGGCCGGCCCGCGCGCGGCGATGGAGCAGGCGATGGCGATCGCCCACGAAGCGGGGCGCAAGGTCGCCTTCACCCTGTCCGACATCGCCTGCATCAAGCCGCACCGCGCCGAGATGATGAAGATGCTCGAGGCGGGCGCAATCGACCTGCTCTTCGCCAACGAGAACGAGATCGCCGAGCTGGCCGGGCTGGCCGACCGCGAGGCCGCGATCGCCGCCCTCCAGGACAAGGTGCCGCTGATCGTCGTCACCTGCGGCAGCGAGGGCGCGCTGGCGGTGGAGCGCGGGCGGCGGGTTTCGGTGCCGATCGCCCGGATCGGCACCGGCGTCGTCGACACGACCGGCGCCGGCGACCTGTTCGCGGCTGGCTTCCTGGTCGGCCAGGCTGGGGGGCGCAGCCTCGAGGACAGCTTGCGCATCGGCGCGGTCGCCGCGGCGGAGGTGATCTCCCATTTTGGCGCGCGCCCCGAGAGCGATCTCAAGGCGATGGTGGCCGCCCTGTGAGACGCGGTCGCGCAGCACGGTCCATCTGTTCCCCGGCGAAGCCCGGGGTCCAGTTTCTGACTCCGCTCTGGCCCCCGGCCGTCGCCGGGGAACAAGGATAATGAAAAGGCTCGCGGTTTATTGCGGCGCCAGCATGGGGGCCAATCCCCGCTTCGCCGAAATTGCCCGGACGCTTGGCGTCGAGATGGCCGATCGCGGCATCGGCCTCGTTTATGGCGGCGGCCGGCTCGGCCTGATGGGCGTGGTGGCCGATGCGGTGATGAACGCCGGCGGCGAGGCTTATGGCGTGATCCCCCAGGCGCTGATCGATCTCGAGGTCGCGCATACCGGGCTCACCGAATTGCATCTCGTCAACACGATGCACGAGCGCAAGGCGATGATGACCGAGCTGACCGACGCCTTCGTCGCGATCCCGGGCGGCATCGGCACGCTCGACGAATTGTTCGAGGCGTGGAGCTGGAACGCTTTGGGCTATCACGCCAAGCCGTTCGCGCTTCTGAACGTCGACGGCTTCTGGGACGGGATGATCGCCTTCCTCGATAATGTCACCACGAGCGGCTTCATGTCGCCGGCGCGGCGCGCGCAATTGCTGGTTTCGGACGGGATCGGGGACGTGATCGACCGGCTCGATGCGGCGATCGGCGCGGCCGAGCCGAAAATGGTCTGGTAATTCTGACGCATCGCTTCATGGTGGCGCGGCCAAGAAACGGTCCGGGGGGAATCGCATGCAATATCTGATCGGCATCGGCGGCATCGCGCTCATCCTCGCCATCGCCTATCTCTTTTCGGCCAACCGGCGCTGGATTCGTCCGCGCGTCGTCCTTGCCGCCTTCGCGCTGCAGGCCGCGATCGCCGTGATCGTGCTCTACACGCCCTGGGGGATCGCCGCGATCAAGGCGATGTCGGACGGCGTCGTCGCCTTGCTCGGCTATGCCAATGCGGGAACCCGTTTCCTGATCGGCGACGCTTTGTTCGAAAGCCCGCTCGGTCAGAATTTCGCGTTCGGCGCGCTGCCCGTGATCATCTTCTTCGCCGCGCTGATTTCGATCCTCTATTATCTCGGCGTGATGCAGTTCATCATCAAATGGATCGGCGGCGCGATCCGGGTGGTGACCGGCATCACGCGCGTCGAATCGCTCGGCTCGGCCGCCAACATCTTCGTCGGCCAGTCGGAAAGCCCGCTGGTGATCCGGCCCTATCTCGCCGGCCTCACGCCGTCGCAACTCTTCTGCGTGATGACGGTCGGCATGGCGGGCGTCGCCGGCACGATCCTCGGCCTCTACGCCAACACGATCGGCCACCACCTATTGCCCTATCTGCTCGCCGCGAGCTTCATGTCGGCGCCCGGCGGCATATTGATGGCCAAGATCATCATGCCCGACGATCCGCAGACCGCCGGCGCCGAGCCCGAGCCGCTCGGGGAAGGCGAGCATGGCGAGGGCCGGCCCGCCAACATCATCATGGCTGCCTCGGAAGGCGCGATGACCGGCGTCAAGCTGGCGGTGGCGGTCGGCGCGATGGTGCTCGCCTTCGTCGGCTTGCTGGCTCTGCTCAACGGCATATTGGGCGGTATTGGCGGCCAGTTCGGGGCGCCGGACCTGTCGATCCAGATGATTCTCGGCCGCGTCTTCCAGCCGGTCATGTACATGCTGAACGTGCCCTGGAACGAGGCGGGCCAGGCCGGCGGACTGTTCGGCACCAAGATCGCCCTCAACGAGCTCGTCGCCTTCTTCGAGCTGCGCGGGATCCAGGCCGGGACGGCGCCTTTGTCGCCGGGGACCATCGCAGTGGTCACCTTCATGCTCTGCGGCTTCGCCAATTTCAGCTCGATCGCGATCCAGATGGCGGTGACCGGCGGGCTGGCGCCCAACCAGCGGCCGATGATCGCCAAGCTCGGGCTCAAGGCGCTGCTGGCGGCGTCGCTCTCCAATCTGATGAGCGCGGCCCTGGCCGGCTTCATCCTGGCCGCCACCGCGGCCCCGCCCGCCACGCCGCCGCCGGCGCCCGCCCCGGTGGCCGCTCCGGCGCCCGCACCGGCGCCGGCGCCGCCCGCGGCTCCGGCCAATGCGGCGGCGCCCGCGCCGGCACGGTAGCGCGGCCGAGACGCGTTCCGGCCGGGCCTTCGAAAATGGGGAACGCTCCCGCTGCCGACTGGGCAGGCTTGTCGGCACCGATTGCTACAGAACGAAACGTGACGCCGCGATTTGAGCTATTGGCCGCATTGGATTAAAGGGCGGGAATGAGCACGCTCGCCCCAGCCAAGACCGTCGCCTCCGTCTCGCTCACCGACGCGGACCGCGACCCCGAAGGCTTTTCGCAGGAGCTCGGCGCTTCGTTCGAGCGCTACGGCTTCGCGATCATCGCCGATCACGGCATCCCGGCCGATCTCATCGCCCGCGCCGAGGAGAAAGCGAAGGCCTTCTTCGCGCTGCCCGAGGCAGTGAAGCGCCAATATCACCAGAAAGGCGGCGGCGGCGCCCGCGGCTACACGCCGTTCGGCATCGAGACGGCCAAGGGCGCGGTCAATTACGATCTCAAGGAATTCTGGCACGTCGCCCGCGAGCTGCCGCCGGGCCATAAATATAGCGATTCGATGGCGCCGAACCTGTGGCCCGAGGAGGTCCAGTCCTTCCGCGACACCTTCCTCGAGCTCTACGCCGCCTTCGACAGGACCGGCCTCAAGATCCTCGAGGCGATCGCCCGCTATCTCGGCCTCGCCTCGGATTATTTCGTCGACACGGTGAAGGACGGCAATTCGATCCTGCGCCTGCTCCATTATCCGCCGATCCCCGGCGACGGTCCCAATGTCCGCGCCGGCGCGCACGAGGACATCAACACCATCACTTTGCTGCTCGGCGCCGAGGAGGCCGGGCTGCAATTGCTCGACCGCGACGGCGACTGGCTGCCGGTGACACCAAGGCCGGGCGAGCTCGCGGTCAATATCGGCGACATGCTGCAGCGGCTGACCAACAACGTGCTCAAATCGACCACCCACCGGGTGGTCAACCCACCGCCCGAGCGGCGCGGCCATTCGCGCTACTCGATGCCCTTCTTTCTCCACTTCCGCTCGGATTTCCTGATCGAGACGCTGCCCGATTGCATGTCGGCCGAGCGCCCCAATCTCTATCCCGAGCCGATCACCGCGGATGACTATCTCCAGGAGCGGCTGCGGGAGATTAAACTGGTCTAGAATCCTCCTCGTTTCGGGGAGGATTTTATGTGCCCGCATCCTTCAGGCTTGCCGGGCCGAAACCGTGCGGGAGCAATTCCGAGATCCGGCTGACGATGGCCTGGGTGCCGTCGCCGTTGGCGGAGACGATCTCGAGGTCGCGGCCCGAGACGTGGGCGGCTTCGAGGATGGCCTGGCGGCAGCCGCCGCAGGGGGTGACCGGGGCGGCGCCGGCGAGCAGCCCGTCGGGACCGACATGGCCGCCGGCGACGACGATGCGGGCGATCCGGTCGAGCCCGAAGGACTGGTTGGCGGCGGTCAGCGCGGCGATCTCGGCGCAGATGCCGAGCCGGTAACAGGCATTCTCCATATTCGCGCCATAAGCGACATCGCCGTCGACCGAGACGATCGCGCAGCCGACGCTGAAGCGGGAATAAGGCGCATAAGCGCGGAGCGCAGCGGCGCGCGCCTGATCGACGAGGGGGTCGCTGGTCATCGCTCGGACCATAAGCGAACGGCGCGCAAAAAAAAGGGCCGCCGCGACCGGAGTCGCGGCGGCCCGAACGTTGTAAGTGGCTTAGCGCCCGGCGCGCCAGGCCAGGTTCAGCGTGATCATGAAGGTCTGCGGCGAGCCCGTCGAGAAGTTCGGGTTGCCGGCAGCATTGAGCTGGGTGCTGATATTGCCGAAATAGCGCTCATTGAAGAGGTTGGTGGCGTTGAACTGGACGTAGCTCTCCGGCAGGCCGATCGAGCCGAGATCGAAGCGGACGTCCACGTCCCACACCGTATAATCGTCGACGACGATATCGTTGACGTCGGTGGCGAAGCGGCTGTCGACCCATTTGAACTGCGCGCCGATGGTCATCGGCCCGAGATTCGCCTGGGCGCGGCCGCCGAAGGTCCACTCCGGCGTTTCGGGAACCATCTTGCCCGCGGTGGGGGCACAGCCCACCGGGATGGTCGTCGTCGATTGGCCGCAGTCGACCCCGGCCGCCGCGCTGACGTTCACATTGTCCTGCAGCTCGGCGTTGATGTACGAACCCAGCGCGTAGATGCTGAACTCGGGGATGATCTGCCACGCAACGCTTGCATCGACGCCCCAGCTGTCGACCTTGCCGACGTTGCGGTCGAGCGAGATGCCGAGATCCGGATTGAACGAGGTCACGATGCGGTTGGAATAGTTGATCATCCAAGCCGTGGCCTGAGCCTGGACGGTGCTCCGCGAATAGCGGATGCCAAGATCAAAGGCGTCGGTCTTCTCGGGATCGAGATTGTCGACGCGCGGCGCGCGATAGAGATTGTCGGTGCGCGGGGCGGAAAAGCCCATGGCATAGGAGCCGAAGGCGCTGAAGCCGCCGCCGAAATTGTAGACGATGCCGACATTGGGCAGGATCGCGTCGAATTTGTAGGTGGTCTGGAAAGGCGCGTAATAGGGTGTCGGCCCGACCGCGGGAACCACGGCGTCCGGCGCGATGATCAACAGCGGGGGTGCGGTCTCGCTCGTGCAATAAGCGAAGCCGCTGCCCCGCGCTTCGGTCAGGCAGCGCTGGTCGAGCTCGCGCTTGAAGAACGGCATGCGCAGGCCGACCTCGAGCCGGAGCCGTTCGTCGAAAAAGCGGCCGATATACTGGCCGGCGACCTGGTTCAGCATGGCGATCGACTCGCGATCGCGCTGCTGGAACTGGAAGCCGGTCGCATCCAGCACGGGCGTCGCGTTGCGGCCGCTGAACGGGCTTTCGGGGTTGCCGTTGGCGTCGAGATAGCCCCATTCGCCGGTCTGGCGATGCTTGGCGCGGTCGAACGTGTAGGCGACGCGGAGGCGCTGGTTCTGCGCGAAATCCCAGATCAGCGACGCGGTGAGGCCGAGGCGGTGGGTGTTGGTGTTGTTCGGCGTATAGAAGCGGATCGTGTCGAGGAAGTCGCCATCGCCATTATAGTCGACGCCGGGCGAGGCCGGGGTGCCGCCGCGAACGCGGACGTTGTTCTCCGCGATCGCCGTCGAGCCGCCGCCATTGGCGAGCACGTACTGGAAGCTCGGATCGACGGTCAGCAGGAGATTGTCGGCAAGCGTGAAGCGGCCGTTGATGCGGATATTGCCGGTGTTGGACGGATTGATCCGGACGCCGGCGAAGTTGCTGCAGCTAGACGTATTGAGGATGTTGTTGGCGCCGCCCGTCGAGGTGTTCGCCGCTGCCGTGGAGCCGGTCGGCAGCCTGCCGCCATTATCGTTCTGCGCGCCGGCGCCGCCGGGCTCCGATGCGCGGGTGCAGGTCTCGAAATTGTTGAAGTCGAAAATCGAGTCCCATTGCGCGTCCGTATAGTCCGAGCCGATCAGCGATGGGTTGTTCGGGTCCGCGGGGGGCACGATGGTCGATCCCGGCACGCCGCCGGGCACGCCGAGAATGCCGGTACGATCCGGCAGCACGGTCGTGCGGAGGTCGTTGAACGCCGGGTTGCGGTAGAAATTGTTGCGGTTGCGGTTGTAGTGGCCGGCGACGGAGATGAAATCGCCGTTCGTGCCGAGCGCGTAATAGATGCGGGCGTTCCACTGTTGCTTGTAGATTTCGCCGGGGCCGCGGAACAGGTCGTTGCGGGCGTTCGAATAGGAGACGAAGGCGCGGGGGCCGTTCTCCCACCACTCGCCGCTGTGCAGCTGGATGTGGCCGCGGCGATAGCCGAAATCGCCGACCGAGCCGTTAACGCGAAAGAAGAGCTCGCGACTGGGCAGGATGGTGCGGTAATTGACGGTGCCGCCCGCCGCCGAGGCGGTCGGGCTGTCGACGTCGGTCTGGCCCAGGTTGACGTTGACCTGCTCGATCAGCTCCGGATCGAGCTGCTGGTTCGAGAAGATCGCATAATTGCCGCTGTCGTTGAGCGGAATGCCGTCGAAGGTGAGGGAAACGCGGTTGCCGTCGAAGCCGCGGATGCGCAGGTTGCCGCCGGCGGACCCGTAGGGATCCGAGTTGGTAAAGTTGACGCCGGGAACGAGGTTCACCGTCTGCAGGATCGACTGGCCGGGCGCCTGAGTCTGGATCAGCTCCTGGCCGAGCACGCCCTGCGCCTTCGCGGTGTCGGGAACGGTGATGCCGTTGACGTCGCGGGTGCGGTTGCCGGTGACGACGACGGTGTTGTCTTCCTCCGTCGTGATCGTGCCGGTCGATTGGGCCATCGCCATGCCGGGCAGGACGAATGCGGTGGTTGCGCAAAGCAATGCGATTTTCTTCATGATGCTGATTCCCCCGGAGGCAAAAATTGCCGAATGATGATCGGCCTATAGCAAGGGCGTTTTTACGGTTCAAAGACTCTTGCTGGCCCGCGAAAAGATTCTGTGGACAGCGTTGCTTAGATGCTTCAGCGCCAACCGAAAACCGCCGATAGCCGGGCTTTTTGGAGCCCCGTGCGGTATTGAAATCCTAGCGGAAGGGCGGCTCGTCGAACGCGCGCAGCTTGCGGGAGTGGAGCTTGGCGCCCTCGCGGCGCAGGATTCGCAGCGTTTCGATGCCGATTCGCAGATGCTGGCTGATCGCCCGTTCGTAGAAGGCATTGGCCTGGCCGGGCAGCTTGATCTCGCCGTGGAGCGGCTTGTCGGAGACGCAGAGCAGGGTGCCGTAGGGGACGCGGAAGCGATAGCCCTGGGCCGCCACCGTCGCCGATTCCATGTCGATCGCCACCGCGCGCGACTGGTTGAACCTGAGCGCCGAAAGGGTGAAGCGCAGCTCCCAATTGCGGTCGTCGGTGGTGACGACCGTGCCGGTCCTCAGGCGCTGCTTCAATTCCTGCGGCTCCTCGCCGGTGACCTCGATGGCGGCGTCGAACAAAGCCTGCTGGATCTCGGCGATGGCGGGGATGGGGATCTCGGTCGGCAGCACGTCGTCCATGATATGGTCGTCGCGCAGATAAGCGTGGGCGAGGACATAGTCGCCGATCGTCTGGCTGGGGCGAAGTCCGCCGCAATGGCCGATCATCAGCCACACTTCGGGCCGCATCACCGCGAGATGGTCGCAGATCGTCTTGGCGTTGGACGGGCCGACGCCGATGTTGACGAGGCTGATCCCTTCGCCGCGAGTCGCGACCAGATGGTAGGCCGGCATCTGGTGCCGCCGCCAGCCGCCCTCGGCGACCTGAGCGACCGCATCGGGCGTGTCCTTGGTGACGTAGACGCCTCCCGCGGCGGAGAGGCCGCGATAGGGGCTATCCGGCTTCTTCAGCTCGTCGACCGCCCAGCGGACGAACTCGTCGACATAGCGGACATAATTGGTGAACAGGAGATAGCGCTGGGTGTGCTCGGCGGGCGTGCCGGTATAATGGCGCAGCCGCGCGAGGCTGAAATCGACTCGCGGCCCGTCGAACAGGGACAGGGGCCTCGGCGCGCCCGGCGGCTGCGTCCATTCGCCGTCGGCGAGCTCGTCGCCGATATGGGAAAGCTCGGTGGTCGGGAACCACAAGGAGAGATCGAGCGCCTGGGCGCCGTCGAGCCTGAGGTCGTCGGTGCTGTCGAGGACGTAGGGATAGGGGATTTCGCTGCCCGACGGGCCGACCGTCACCTCGACCTCGTAATCGGCGATCAGATAGGTGAGCTGCTCGGTCAGATATTTGCGGAAGAGGTAGGGGCGCGAGATGCTGCTGGCGTAGCGGCCGGGATGGTTGAGCCGGCCGAAGGAGCGCGCCGGTATCTCCTCGTGCGGGCTGTAGCGATAGTCGATCCTGAGCTCGGGATAGGCGAACAGGCCCGCGGCGCGCGCGGCCGGATCGGGGCGTTCGCCGCTCTTCAGGTAGCGGGCGAGGGCGCCCCGCAGATTGGCGACCGATTCGTCGTACATCGCGCACAGGCTTTCGATCACCCGCGGGATGTCCTCTAATTTGGTCGCGCCCCCCATGATCGTCCGGTTTCCTTTCCTGCCGCCCGGGTCATTTCAGCCTCCCGGGCCGTCCTGTCAAACCGGCGGGCGGGCGGCGGCGGCGGGCGGGCCGAACCAGCGGTCGTGAAGGATGGTTTCGCCGCAGGCCTCGAGCAGCTGCTGGACCGCCGCGCGGGCGCCGACGATGCGGACCCTGAGCTCGATCCGGTTGCTCTCGACGTCGCGGGTGCGGAACACCAGCTCGCGCGCGCCGATCATCTCGCGCAGGAACTCGGTCACGCGCTCGCGGCCGCCGAGCCGCGCCTCGCGGTCCTTGACCAGCCAGATCCGGCGGCGCGCCGGCAAATCGTCGAAGCGGTAGATGAGCGCCCGCTCGCGGGTGATGAAATTGCCGCGCACCAGCCAGCGCATCGAGGTGAAGGTCACCCGGATGAACTCGTGGTCGTGCGGGTCGCAGGTCAGGGTCAGCCGCTGCGTGGCGTCGCGCAGGATCGCCGAGACCCTGACCTCGTCCGTGATCGTGTCGCGCGTGGTCTCGACCGACATCGGCCGCGGCAGCGGCGGGTCGAACGGATCGGGCGGCGTAGTGGGCGCCGCCAATGCCAGCGCGGCACCCAAAGCAACGAGAAGCATTTGAAAAATCTCCTTGGGCGCCGAAATAGGTCGGCGGGCGGCGCGGGGCAACCGCAGCCTCTTGAATCGTTCCTTTCGCCCAAGCTTTGGGTTGCGTCCAGAGCGGCAGGAGCCTAAATCACGCGGGAAAGCCGGCCGCTCCGCGAAGGGGCGGCCCTTATTATTTCTGGAGGACCAATTGGCCCAACCGCTCATGCCCCACGCGACCGCCTCCTGGCTGGTCGACAACAGCTCGCTCACCTTCCAACAGATCGCCGAATTTTGCGGCCTGCACATCCTCGAAGTGCAGGCGATCGCCGACGACACCGCCGCCACCAAACTCACGGGCCGCGACCCGTTGCGCTCGGGCGAGCTTACCCAGGAGGAAATCGAGCGCGGCCAGTCCGATCCCGATTACAAGCTCAGGATGCAGAAGGAACCCGACCAGGCGGTGCGCACCAAGGGGCCGCGCTACACGCCGGTTTCCAAGCGCCAGGACAAGCCCGACGGCGTCGCCTGGCTGATCCGCAACCATCCCGAATTGTCGGACGGCCAGATCGGCAAGCTGATCGGCACCACCCGTTCGACCATCCAGGCGCTGCGCGAGCGCACCCATTGGAACATCGCCAACATCCAGCCCAAGGACCCGGTCACCCTGGGCCTGACCTCGCAGCGCGAGCTCGACGCGGCCGTGGCCAAGGCCGCCAAGGCGCGTGGCGCCGAGGCGCCGGTCGACACCACCTTCAACGAGGACCGCGCCGCGCTGATCGAGGAGCTGCGCGCCGAACGCGAGACCCACGCCCGCGAGGCCGAGGCGGCGCTGGCCGCGACCGAAAGCAGCGAGCCGGACAGCCCCGCGGGCAATCTCGGCCGGGACATTGACGCGGCCTTCCGCAGCTAGGGGCATGGACCCCCGGCCCGCGGCCGCCGCGGCGCCGGATGCGTCGCTCGCCGACACGGCTGTTTCGCACCGCGGCCTGACCTATCCGCTCGGCCGCAACGGGCCGGGGACGGGCGAGGTCATCGCCATCGCCGAGGGCGTCGGCTGGACCCGTTCGCCGGTGCCCGGCTCGCTCAATCACATCAATTTGTGGCTGCTCGACGACGGCGACGGCATTGCGATCGTCGATACCGGGCTCGACATCGCGCCGGCGCGCGAGGCCTGGGAGGCGCAATTCGCCGGGCCGCTCGCGGCGCGCGCGATCACCCGGGTGATCTGCACCCATTTCCACCCCGACCATATCGGCCTCGCCGGCTGGCTGACCGAGCGCTTCGGCGTTCGCCTGTGGATGACGCGCGGCGAATGGCTGTTCGCGCGGATGCTGACCACCGACGTGCGCGAGACGCCGCCGGCCGAGGCCCTCGCTTATTGGCGCGCCGCCGGCTGGAGCGAGGAGCGGATCGCCGACGAAGCGGCGAAGGGCTGGGGCCGCTTCGCCTCCGTCGTCAGCCCGGTGCCGGTGGCGATGGTCCGCATCCAGGACGGCGAGGAGGTCGCGATCGGCGGCCGGACCTGGCGGGTGGTGGTCGGATCCGGCCATTCGCCCGAACATGCCTGCCTGGTCGACGAACAGGCGAAATTGATGATCGCGGGCGACCAGGTGCTGCCCCGGATCACGTCCAACGTCTCCCTGGGTCTCAGCGAACCCGAGGGCGACCCGCTCGGCGAATGGCTGGATTCGATCGCCAAGCTGAAGCTGTTGCCCGACGATTTGCTCGTCCTGCCCTCGCACGGCGAGCCGTTCACCGGCCTCCACGCCCGCCTCGACGCGCTGGACGCGGGCCATCGCGGCCGCCTCGACGCGCTCCATACGCATATCGCCGAACCGAAACGCGCGCTCGACTGCTTCTCCGTCCTGTTCGGCAGGAAGATCGACGACGGCATCCTCGGCCTGGCGACGGGCGAGGCGATGGCGCACCTCCGGCATCTGGAGGTCGAGGGGCGGGCGGCGCGCGAGGTGCGCGATGGCGTGCACTGGTATCGGGCGGCTTGAAGCGGCTCCTGCTCAGTCCGCCGTCGGGACCGGACCGGTCGCTGATCGGCCATCCTCTCGCCTTGCGGCCCGCCTTCGCTTGACCCTCGCGCCCGACCGGATCAAAGCTCCGGCGATGACTGACCCCGAAAATGACGTTGCCGAGCTCTCCTTCGAAGCGGCGCTGAAGCGGCTCGAGGAGATCGTGCGCAAGCTCGAAAGCGGCGAGGCGTCGCTCGACGACGCGATCAAGCTCTACGGCGAGGGCGACCGGCTCAAGCAGCAATGCGAGGCGCGTCTCCAGGCGGCGCAGGCGAAGATCGAGCAGATCCAGTTCGGGCGCGACGGCGCGCCAGGCGGCACCGCGCCCTTCGGCGGCGAATGACCCTGCGGGCCGCGCTCGAGGAGGTCAGCGCCGGCGTCGACCGCGCCTTCGATGCCCTTCTCGAAGTCCCCCCCGACGCGCGCGCCCGGCTCTACGAGGCGATGCGCTATGCCGCGATCGGCGGCGGCAAGAGGATCAGGGCGATGCTCGTCGTCGCCGCCTGCGACCTCTTTAAGGTCGGTCGCGAACGGGCGATGCGGGGCGCGCTCGCGGTCGAATGCATTCACGTTTACTCGCTGATCCACGACGATCTGCCGAGCATGGACGACGACGACCTCAGGCGCGGCAAGCCGACGCTGCACCGCGCCTTCGAGGAATCGACCGCCATCCTGGCCGGCGATTCGCTGCACGCGCTCGCCTTCGAGATACTGGCCGACGAGGCGACCCACGAGGATCCGTTCATCCGCTCGGAGCTGGTCGCGGAGCTCGCGCGCGCCGCCGGTCCGGCGGGGATGGCGGGCGGCCAGATGATGGACCTGATCGCGGCCGAAATGGGCCTCGACCTCGCCGCGGTGACACGGCTCCAGCAATTGAAGACCGGCGCCCTGATCGGCTGGTGCGTCGAGGCGGGCGCGATCATGGGCCGGGCGCCGGCCGAAGGACGCACCGGCTTGCGCGGCTATGCCCGCGACGTCGGCCTGGCCTTTCAGATCGTCGACGATCTGCTCGACCATGAGGGGCTCGAGGAGAAGGCCGGCAAGCGCGTCGGCAAGGACAAAGCGGCGGGCAAGCAGACCTTCGTTTCGCTGCTCGGGCCTGAGCGGGCGCGGCGGCAGGCCGAAATGCTCACCGGCCAGGCGATCGAGCATCTCCACGCCTTCGGCGAGGATGCCGACCTGCTCCGCGCCGTCGCCCGCTTCGCGGTGGAGCGCGACCATTGAGCCTTCGACAGGCTCGGCCCGAGCGGCTAAGAAGCGCGGCATGAGGACAGGCGTCTATCCCGGTACGTTCGATCCGATCACGCTCGGCCATATGGACATCATCCGGCGGGCCGCGCATCTGGTCGACCGGCTGGTGATCGGCGTCACCACCAATCCTTCCAAATCGCCCATGTTCACGGTCGGCGAGCGTCTCGCCATGGTCGAGCGCGAAACCGCGGGCATCACCGGCGGCGCCGGCATCAGCGTGGTTTCGTTCGATTCGCTCTTAATGGACTTCGCGGAGCGCGAAGGCGCGTCGATGATCATCCGCGGCCTGCGCGCGGTCGCCGACTTCGAATATGAGTTTCAGATGGCGGGGATGAACCAGCAGCTGAATGAGGAGATCGAGACCGTCTTTCTGATGGCGGGCGTGTCGCTGCAGCCGATCGCCTCGAAGCTGGTCAAGGAGATCGCCCTGTTCGGCGGCGATATCGGCAAGTTCGTGACGCCCGCCGTCGCGCTCCAGGTGCGCGCGCGGGTGGACGAGATCGGCCGAAAGGCTTGAGGCGCGCGCGCAGCCGCTTTAGAATCAATCGTTAATCGGGAATCGGGGTAAGAGAATGTCGCGTCTGGTATCGATCGTCCTGGCCATCACCGGCCTGTTCTTCGCGGCCGCCTTGCCGGCGCAGCAGCCGCCCGCGGCCACGGAGTTCAAGGCGGCGCCGCCGCCGCCCGCGCTCGAGGCCGACAATAGCTGGAACCTCGACCTTTCGACCGGCGGCCGGGTCGTGATCCAGCTCAGGCCCGACGTCGCGCCAGCCACCGTCGAGCGGATCAAGGCGCTGACCCGCCAGGGCTTCTACAACGGCCTCGCCTTCTTCCGAGTCATCGAGGGCTTCATGGCGCAGGGCGGCGACCCGCGGAACAACGGCACCGGCGGCTCCGAGCTGCCCGATCTCAATGCCGAGATTAACGGCCTGTTCCACGTCCGCGGCGCGGTCGCGATGGCGCGGGCGGCGGACATGAACAGCGCCAACAGCCAATTCTACATCATGTTCGTGCCGCGGCTGAACATGGACCACAATTATACCGTCTTCGGGCGGGTGGTGAGCGGGATGAACTATGTCGACGCGATCGAGCGCGGCGAGCCGCCGGCCCAGCCGAGCCGGATCGTCCGCGCTTCCCTGGGCTCACAAAACCTGCCGCCGCTCACCGCCGAGCAGCTCCAGGCCGAGACCGCGCGCCTCGCCGCAGCGGCGGCCGCGGCGGCGCCGGCGGGCCGGGGGGGCCAGCAGGTGCAGGGCCCCGCGGTGCCGCGGCCGCCCTCGATGCGCACGCCGGAGCCGGTCCGCGCGCCGGGCGCGCCGCCGCGGCGTCCGCGCACCTGATTGCGGGGTGCGCGTCGATCTCTTCGATTTCGCGCTGCCCACCGACCGGATCGCGCTGAGGCCCGCCGCCCCGCGCGATTCGGCGCGGCTGCTCAAGGTGGCGGGCGGCGCCCCCACAGACCATGTCGTGCGCGAGCTGCCGGCGCTGCTGCGGCGCGGCGACCTGCTGGTGTTCAACGACACCCGGGTCATTCCCGCCCGGCTCGAGGGCCTGCGCGGGGCTTCTGTAGACGGCCTGCAGAGCAGGCCTGGGGCGCGGATCGGCGCCACGCTGCACAAGCGCGAGGGGCCGCGCGCCTGGCGCGCCTTCGTCCGCAACGCCAGGAGATTGCGCGAGGGCGACGAGGTCGATTTCGGCGCGGGCGTCAGCGCGGCGGCGAGCGCGCGCGGCGAGGACGGCTCGTTCCTGCTGACCTTCGCCGGCGACGAGCCCGTCGAGCTGCTGCTCGAACGGGCCGGGCGGATGCCGCTGCCGCCCTATATCGCCGGCCGGCGCGCGGCCGATTCGCGCGACCGCGAGGATTATCAGACCATGTTCGCCCGGGCCGACGGCGCCGTCGCCGCGCCGACCGCGGCGCTCCACTTCACCCCCGCTCTGATGGCGGCGCTGGCCGCGGCCGGGATCGGCCACGAGACGCTCACCCTCCATGTCGGCGCCGGCACCTTCCTGCCGGTCAAGGCCGAGGACACGGCGGACCATGTCATGCACGCCGAATGGGGGCGGATCGGTCCGGAAGCGGCGGCGCGGATCGAGGCGGCCCGGGCGGCGGGCGGACGGATCGTCGCCGTCGGCACGACGTCGCTGCGCCTGCTCGAAAGCGCCGCCGACGAGGCCGGGCGCGTGCAGCCGTTCGAGGGCGATACCGCCATCTTCATCACGCCGGGCTATGCTTTTCGCGCGGTGGACGGGCTTCTGACCAATTTCCATTTGCCGCGCTCGACCTTGTTCATGCTGGTGTCGGCACTGATGGGGGTGGAGGTCATGCGGGCGGCTTATGCGCATGCGATTGCGGAGGGCTATCGGTTCTACAGCTACGGGGATGCGAGCTTGCTGCTGCCGGCGTGACGCCGGTCGTGCGGCTGGGCGGGGATACTGTTCACGCGAAGGCGCGAAGGCGCGAAGGCGTAGCGCGGTCGAGCGGCCCCAGCCAATCTCCGTCACGGCCGGCGGGATCGCTCCCCAAGCGCGAAGGTGAGAGAGGGACGCAGGTGACTGTCCCCGTTTGACTATAGCAAAGGCAGTCGGATATTTTGTTCTTTAGTCTGCCTCGCACCGTATTATTGGGAATAGCTCGTACCAGCGTGATTCCACGTCAGTGACCATGTAAGTCGCGGGCTCAGTAATCTCTAGAGTGTAACGTTCTCCTGGGCCTATGGCAATGTCACCGAGGGTATCTGTACGAAATTCTCCAATTCTAACTTGAACATAGCCATTTGTCGAGTTATGGATTCTGAGCGTATACGGGACACAACCGCTCCAAGACCTGAGCCCGGGATCGGAGTTACCTCATCGACTATTCCACCGGCCGGGGCCGCAACGTGCCCATTAGTTATGATGAAGCTGTCTGTACCTTACAAAGAGTTATTCGTACCAGATTGATGCGTCACTACGTGTTCTGTTCCCGACACCTGTAAGATGATTGTTTCTGGAACATCATGATGCGCAGCGTTGTCGGGGCTCTTAAACAGGCGAAGGGCGGTATCTCCGAAGGAAAGAATGGCGGTTCCAAGGCTCACAAAGGCCACTAGCGTAATGATCCATTTTGCACTCGCCTTGCGCATCGTTCCTCCGGGCCGCTAGAGTACCGCGTAGCCCCCCGCTCTTGCAACCGCGCCGCCCAAGGCCAAAGCGCTGGCCATCTTTCGCAGGGGACACGTACTTTTTCGCGAAAAAGTACGTGTCCCCGGCCCGTGATGAAATTCACCAGCCAAGCGGTTCCTGCGAAATGGTGGAAAAAGGGGACAGTCACAGTGACTGTCCCCTTTTCGTGCGGAGGCCCGCTTCGCGGGAATGACGTAGGGATGGGAATCCTATTTGGTTCTGTTGCTTGTTTTGTAGGAAACGATCCGGTAATATTCCGCGCTGAGACGAATCACTGGCGCGGGGCGCATATGGACGACAATGGTGGGCGGCGGCCTTATGCGCGGTTGAGCGGGGAGGGGCGGACGCTCTTTCTCAAGCTGTTGCGGGAGACCGGGAACCGGCGCGCGGCGGCGGCGGCGATCGGGGTGGAGGCGCGGCTGATGGATCAGAGGCGCGAGCACGATCCCGAGCTGGACCGGGATTGGCGCGCGGCTCTGGACGAGGCGCATCTTGGGCTGGCGCTGGCGAAGGGGCCGTTCGATTGTCCGCAGGGCAAGGCGCTCAACACTATCCGGCGCGGCAGGAGCGGGCGGCTCCAGCTGGTCGCGGCTGGGGAGGAGCGCTGGAGCGCCGCGGTCGAGGAGCGCTTCAAGGAGGCGCTGCGGGCGTGCGGCAACGTCCGCGCGGCGGCGCGGGCGGTCGGCTTCACGGAGAGCGCGGTCTGGCAGCGGCGGCGGGCGTGGCCGGCCTTCGCCGCGATGCTCGAGGAGCTGCTCGAGGAGGCCGAGCTGACGCTCGAGCTTCGGATCGCCTCGATGGGGAGCAATGTGCTGGGCGGAGCGGAAACGGGGACAGTTGCGAGCAACTGTCCCCCTGGGGAGGGGGCGCCGCCGCCGCTGCCGTTCGATGCCGATTTCGCGATGCGGTTCCTGAAATGGCGGGAGGAGAAGAGGCGTGGCGGCGGGCGCTGGGCGCCGCGCGCCAGGCCGCCCTCGATCGAGGAGGTCACCGCGAGGATCGTCCGCAAGGTGGAGGCGATCAAGCGGCACCCGCGGCGGAGCGAGGGTGCAAAAGGGGACAGTCACAGTAACTGTCCCCCCGATGAAAAAGGGGACAGTCACAGTGACTGTCCCCGGCGACGAGTAACTGTCCCTGGCGATTGATAGTTGACAAAGTCAACCAATTCGCGCGATCAAAAGGCGATGGACGAGGCCGTCGCAGCGCTGCGCGCCTTCACGCGCTTCTACACCCGCTCGGTGGGCGCGCTCGGAGCGCATTATCTGGGCAGCGACCTGACGCTGACCGAGGCACGCCTGCTCTATGAGATCGCCAATCGCGAAGCGCCGCTCGCCGCCGCGCTTCAGGCCGCGCTCGGGCTCGACGCGGGCTATGTCAGCCGCATGCTCAGGCGCTTCGAGGCGCGCGGCTGGATCGCGCGCGGCCGCGGCGAGGACAGAAGGAGCCGGCCGGTCAGCCTCACCCCGGCCGGCCGCGCCGCCTTCGACGCGCTCGACGCGCGCACGCGGGCCGACGTCGCCGGCCGGATCGCGGCGCTCGGCCCGGCCGACCGCGAGACCCTGGTGGCGGCGCTGGGCGCGGTGACCGGGCTGCTCGGCGGCGGCGATGCGCCCTGGCATATCCGCACCTTCCGGACCGGCGACCTCTTCACGATCGCGGCCCGCCAGTCGATCCTCTACGAGCCCTATGGCTGGAAGCGGCCGATGGAGATATTGCAGGGCGAGGTCACCACCGCCTTCCTCAAGGACTTCAAGCCGGGCCGCGAGCAATGCTGGGTCGCCGAGCGCGCCGGCCTGATGGCGGGCGCGGTGGTGCTGGTCGATGCCGGCGGCGATGTCGGCCAATTGCGCCTGCTCCACGTCGAGCCCTGGGCGCGCGGGCTCGGCATCGGCAGCGCTTTGGTCGCCGCCTGCGTCGAATTCGCGCGCGAGGCCGGCTACGCGCGCATGCGCCTGTGGACCCACACCATCCTCGCCAGCGCGCGCCGGATCTACGAGGCGGCCGGCTTCACGATCACGGAGACGGCGGTCCACCACGAATTCGGCGAACCGGTCCAGGGCGAAACCTGGGCGCTTGAACTGACGCCCTGAGCGGCTAAGCCGCGCCAATGGCCGGCCCCCGCTTCGCCTTCTCGATCGCCGCCACGGACGGGCGCGCCCGCACCGGCACGATCGCGATGCGGCGCGGCGAGATCAGGACGCCGGCCTTCATGCCGGTCGGCACCGCCGCGACGGTGAAGGCGATGAAGCCCGAGGCCGTGCGCACGACCGGCGCCGACATCATCCTGGGCAATACCTACCATCTCATGCTCCGCCCGGGCGCCGAGCGGATCGCGCGATTGGGCGGCCTGCACGCTTTCATGGGCTGGGAGCGGCCGATCCTGACCGACAGCGGCGGCTATCAGGTGATGAGCCTCTCCGAGCTGGCCAGGGTCGGCGAGGAAGGGGTGGCGTTCGCCAGCCATCTCGACGGCAGCCGCCATTCGCTCTCGCCCGAACGCTCGATGGAGATCCAGGCCTTGCTCGGCGCCGACATCGTCATGGCGTTCGACCAGCTCGTCAAGACGACCGACACGCCCGCCGCCCAGCGCGAGGCGATGGAGCGCTCGATGCGCTGGGCGCGGCGTTCGCGCGACGCCTTTGCCGGCGCCGGCGCTTTGTTCGGCATCCAGCAGGGCGGACTCGACGAGGAGATGCGCCGGGCTTCGGCGGACGCGCTCACGGGCATCGGCTTCGACGGCTATGCGGTCGGCGGGCTTGCCGTGGGGGAGGGGCAGGCGGCGATGTTCGCCTGCCTCGATTTCGCGCCGGCGCAATTGCCCGCAGCGGCGCCGCGCTATTTGATGGGCGTGGGCAAGCCCGACGACATCATCGGCGCGGTCGAGCGCGGCATCGACATGTTCGATTGCGTGCTGCCGACCAGGAGCGGGCGCACCGGCCAGGCCTTCACCCGGGACGGCCCGATCAACATCCGCAATGCGAAATATGCCGAGGACGAGACCCCGCTCGATCCCGAGTCGCCGGTCGCCGGCTGGTCGAAAGCCTATCTCCACCACCTCGTCCGCTCGGGCGAAATCCTGGGCGCGATGCTGATGACCGAGCACAATCTGTGGTTCTATCAGCGCCTGATGGCGGATTTGCGCGGCGCGATCGCGCAAGGCCGGCTCGCCGGTTTCGCGGCCGGATTCCGGGCACGCTACGGTCCCGGCCCGGCCGCGTCGTAGCGCCAGGTTGGGACCGCTCTCCAGTACAAGAACTATTCCTCGCTATCCCGTTTACAGTATGACCTAGAAGAGCTACAGTCGACTTACCGGCAAGTGAGTCTCTTCACAGGCGTGTGCAGACGACGTCCTCGTAACGGGGTCGAATCGAAACCATGCAGACTGGGGCCGCAACCATCGGTCGCGGTAATTCCCCAGCGGTCAGTTATTGGGAGCGGCAAAAATGGCGCAGGAACCTGATAAGGGAAAACCAGCTTCGGACAAGAACGACGACGCCCCCCAAACGGAGCAAGCTGGCGAAGCATCCGAAGACTCGGAGCCGTCCACGATCGAGCAGCACGTTGTCTATCACGTCAACGCGACAACCCAGGAAATCGAGAGGGTCGAAGAAGTCGATCCCGAGACCGGCGAACGCAAGGAGGTTAGCATGAGCGGTTACGACCCCTATGGTGGCTATGATCCCTATGGCGGCGGCTACGATCCCTCGGGCGGCTATGGCGGCTACGATCCCTCGGGCGGCTATGGCGGTTACGATCCCTCGGG
>Ga0307503_10000048_pt1 | contig 81515 bp, 78 predicted proteins | sample 17_S_MG_FD_194514 | JGI IMG/M metagenome (GOLD analysis project Ga0307503, IMG submission 194514) | Soil microbial communities from Populus trichocarpa stands in riparian zone in the Pacific Northwest, United States - 17_S | ecosystem: Environmental > Terrestrial > Soil > Riparian zone > Trees... | reverse complement strand
TCCGGGTGACCCTCCCCCGGCTCCCTCGATCCTCATCCTCTCCGGCTTGCTCCCAGCGGAGCTGAATCAGACGGCGGACGCATTCGCACCCACAGGCCTCGTGGAGGCCGATCTCCGACACGAAGGTGACTGGGCGGCACTGCTCCTGCGCCGCGACTGAGTCTGCATTTACCCGTCTTGAGGCGGGGGTAACGGCAGACTCGTGCTACTTCCGTCGGGTCGAATATGGTTCCGCCGATGCTTGCGACGATCACTGGATTCAGCATCGGCCTGTTCATCCACGTGCTGGCGGTTGTGCTCACTTTTGGGCCGACGTACGGGTACGCCTTCTTCATTGGTGCCGCGGAACAAAGCGAACCGCGGAGTGTGCCGGCGGTGCTTCGCGGGATCCTTCAGATCGATCGGTTCCTGATCAGCCCCGGCCTGATCGTGATCCTGCTGGCGGGTATCTACATGCTGGCGGACGCCAACATCTCGGCCGGCGAGTCCTGGGTCAGCGTCGGCTTCCTCGCGATCGCCGTCCTCTTCGGCATGGCGCATGGGTTCTTCCGGCCGAACACAAGGAAGGCCTTGGGGCTGGCGGAACGGGACCTCGGCTCTGGCGACACGCTCAGCCCCGAGTACGAAGCGGTCTCGAAGAAGCTCGAGACCGGTGGCAAGATCGCCGGAGTTATCGTCGCGATCACGATCTTCTTCATGGTCGTCCAGCCCTGACGGCCCTGTCCGCCGCCGGCACTCAGCTCGACGCCTCGTCCCCGATCGCGATGTTCGATTCCGGAGTCGGCGGTCTCACCGTGCTGCACGAGTGCCTGGTCTCGTTGCCGGAAGAGGATTTCGTCTACCTCGGCGACACCGAGTGGTTTCCCTATGGGGTGAAGGACCCCGAGGCGCTGCGGGAGCGGATCCGGGCAATCGCCCAGCTGCTTCTCGGCGGCCGCGCAAAGCTGCTCGTGATCGCCTGCAATACCGCTACCTCGATCGGCGAGGACGTGGCCCGCGAGGTTGCCGGCGTGCATGGGGTGGAGGTGGTTCCGGTGGTCGAGCCGCAGGCCGAGATCGCCGCCGCGATCACCGACAGCGGCCGGGTCGGCGTGTTGGCAACGCCGAACACGGTCGAGAGCGGCGCCTACCGCCGCGCCCTGGAAGAACAAGGTCGCAGCCTCGCCGTTGCCGAAGTCGAGGCGCCGGAGCTCGCCCCATTCATTCAGGACGGCTCGCCCTTCGACGCGGGCGTGCTCGAGATGGCCCGCGCCTACTGCGCGCCGCTGAAGCGTGCTGAAGTCGACACCCTGATCCTCGGCTGCACCCACTACCCGCTGGTGGCGCCGATGCTGCAGCGGATCCTCGGCCGCGACGTGCGCCTGGTCAGCGGCGGCCACGCGGTTGCCGCGGCCGTCCAGCGCACTCTGGAGCGCCGCGGAGCGGCCCGCGCCTCCGGCGGCGAAGGTGCATACCGCTTCCTCTGCACCGGGGACATCGATTCTTTTCGCGACCTCGGAACCCGCTTCCTGCAGATGCCGCTGGGGCGGATCGAGCGAGTCAAGATCGGCACCCCCGGCCGCCGGGCCTGAAGCACAATAATTTAAAAAACTTGTGCATAATCTCCGGATGTGTTAGAAAGGCCCAGCCGGGGGCGAGCACGGGCAGGGAAACGAAGAACCGATACCTGTTTGGGGAGGCTTACAGTGCGATATTGCAAGATCCTCGGCGCGGCGTTGACGATCGCTCTCCTGCTCGGCGGCATCGGCGGCGGTTCGGCCTCGGCCACGACCATGTGCAAAGCCGTCCAGAATCCGTGCGCGGCAGCGAACAAGTACCCGTCCGGAACCGAATACACCGCTGAACTGGTGGAAAATAATGAAGCGGTGCTAGTTTCCGTATTCGAAGAGAAGTGCACCTCGTCGAAAATCGTGGCCAAGCAGACTGCCCTGGAAGGGTCGCCACTGCTCGGCGAAATCGGCACATACCTCTTCGGCGGATGCACGCCCTGCACCACGGAGACGGCGATTCACCTCAAATACAAAACCGAATTGGAACTGACCGAACCGGGGAACGGCAATATGACATTGCGCAGCAACGGCGCCGGGAATCCAACGTTCAAACTCACCAACTGTCCCGGTGGGGTCTCGTGTGTCTACAAAGCGGAAGCGGTCGCGGCGCAAGTCACGGGCGGCCAGCCGGCGCTGGTCAAATTCGAAAACGCCAGCTTCGAAAAGGAATCCGGGCCGCTGATCTGTGGCCCCGTGGGAACGTTCAACGCCGAATACGAAATCACCGAAGCCAAGGAACCCGGCATGGCGGGCGTGGCGAATCCCCGGGTGATGGTGGAGGGCTGAGAAAGTCGGGATCCGCTTGAGCTGCTCCAGTCCGACCGAGCGGAGCGACGGACCCGCTCGGTCGGGCACTACTCTTGGGCTCATGAGAGTTCTCGAGCAGGTTCAGGCAGATGTGCGTACCGCGATGAAGGCGGGGGACCGCGAACGGGCGGGCGCCCTGCGGATGGTCGTCGACGCCCTGCAGAAGGACGCCAAGCTCGGCGACGGCGACGAGGTGGCGGTGCTTCAGCGCGAGCGTAAGAAGCGGCTGGAAGCTGCCGAGGCCTACGGCGAGGCGGGCCGGGCCGAGCAGGCAACGGCCGAGAATTTCGAGGCGGAGCTGATCGAGTCCTACCTGCCCCAGCAGCTCTCCGACGATGAGCTCGCCGAGCTGGTCGACGCCGTGGTCGCCGAGACCGGCGCGAGCGAGCAGAAGCAGATGGGCCAGGTGATGGGTGCGCTGATGCCGAAGCTCGGCGGGCGCGCAGACGGCAAGCGGGTCAGCGCGGCGGTGCGTGAGCGGCTTGGCGCGTAGGCAGCTGACCCTCGACAACAGCGTCGCCGCCGAGCTGGCGGGTTCCGAGGACGCGGTGCTGCAAGCGCTGCGTGGCCACCTCGACTGCGACTTCCACCTGCGCGGCAACGTGCTCACCCTTGACGGCGAGTCCGACGACGTGCAGACGGCGGCCACCGTGGTCGACGAGCTGGTCGAGCTGATCGAGCAGGGCCATGAAGTGGCGCCGGGGACGATCGAAGCGGTAACCGGGGCGATCGACGCTCATGAGAGCCCGGCCGAGATCCTCGACGACGTCGTCTGGCGCCACCGCAACACCAAGGTCGCGCCGAAGACGCTCAACCAGAAGCGCTACGTCGACTCGATCCGCGACCACACGATCACCTTCGGCGTCGGCCCCGCCGGCACCGGCAAGACCTTCCTGGCCGTGGCGATGGCTGCGGCGGCGCTGGCCGAACGCAAGGTGCAGCGAGTCATCCTCACCCGGCCTGCGGTCGAGGCCGGCGAGCGGCTCGGCTTCCTGCCCGGCGACATCCAGGCCAAGGTCGACCCCTACCTGCGGCCGCTCTTCGACGCGCTCTTCGACATGCTCGATCCCGACCGCGTCAACGGCTATTTCGAGCGCGGTGTGATCGAGGTGGCGCCGCTGGCCTTCATGCGTGGTCGCACGCTGAACGACTCCTTCGTAATCCTCGACGAGGCGCAGAACACCAGCCCCGAGCAGATGAAGATGTTCTTGACCCGGCTCGGCTTCAATTCGCGCATGGTCGTCACCGGCGACGTCACGCAGATCGACCTGCCCAGCGACCAGCGCTCCGGCCTCGTCGTCGTCCGCGACATCCTCGAATCGGTCCAGGACATCTCCTTCGTCCACTTCGGCGGCGAGGACGTCGTCCGCCACAAGCTCGTCCAGCGCATCGTCGCCGCCTACGGCGAACACGCGGAACGCCAGTCCGCGTCCCCCAGTGACGGTTGACTTGGGTGACGTGCCGGCGGAGCTTCGGGACGCGGTCGCGGCGACGCTCGACGCCGCAGGGGTCTCCGACGGGCACCTCGCGATCGAGCTGGTCGACGCGGACCGCATCCGCGAGCTGAACCGCGAGCACCGCAGCAAAGACATACCCACCGACGTGCTCGCCTTTCCCGTCGACGGGGTCGGCCCGACCGCCGGACCGCGCGAGCTGGGCGACGTCGCGATCTGCCCCCCGCACTGCGCCGATGTGGCCGAGGCCGCCGTCCATGGCGTGCTGCACCTCTGCGGCTACGACCACGAGGTCGACAACGGCGAGATGCTCGCCCTGCAGGCCCGGGTGCTGGACGGTCTGGCGTGACGCGGGCCGGCTTCATCGGGCTTGCCGGACGGCCCAACGTCGGCAAGTCGACCCTGGTCAACGCGATAGTCGGCAGCCACGTGGCGATCGTCTCGGTGCGCCCGCAGACGACGCGACGGGCGATCCGCGGCATCCGCACCGACGTCGAGGCCGGGCATCAGCTCGTCCTCGTCGACCTGCCCGGCGTGCAGCGCCCCCGCGATGTGCTGACCGAGCGGATGCAGAAGCGGGTCGAGCGCGAGCTGGCCGACTCCGACCTGGCCCTGATCGTGATCAACGGCGAGGAGGGAGTGGGCCCTGGAGACCGCTTCATCGCCCGCGCCCTGCTCGGTGCCGGTGCGAAGCTGCCGACGATCTGCGCCGTCAACAAGGTCGACCGCCTCGGGCCGAACGAGCTGGTGCCCGTGCTGGCCGCCGCCGCCGAGCTGGATGGGGTCGACGAGGTCTTCCCAATCAGCGCCCGCAACGGCGATGGCCTCGAGGTGCTGATCGAACGCCTCGGCGAGCTCGTCCCCGAGGGCCATTACCTCTACCCGCCGGAGGATCACAGCGACCAGTCGAGTGAGCTGCTGCTGGCCGAGCTGATCCGCGAGCAGGTGCTCAACCGCACCCGCGAGGAGATCCCGCACTCGGTGGAGGTCGCGGTCAAGGAGATCGAGAAGCGCGAGGACGGCCTGGTCACCGTCGTCGCCGAGGTCTGGGCCGAGACCGAGTCGCAGAAGGGGATCCTGATCGGCAAGGGCGGGGTCAAGGTCGGTGAGATCGGCACCGGTGCTCGCCGTTCGCTCGAAGCGGAGTTGGGCGCGAAGGTTCATCTCGACCTCAAGATCCGGGTCCGCAGTCATTGGCGGCGCGACGATGATCTGCTTGATCGGCTGGGGATCGAGTGAGGTGCCGGCGAGCGGGCAAGGAGATGGGGACACCTCCGGACGTCCAAGCGCCGAGCTAATTAGCTCGGCGCTTTGAGTATCCGCCCGTCCGGGGGTGTCCCCATCATCCTCCAGGCACTTACCTACTGCCATACGATTGTCTGATGTTCGAGCAGGTGAAATTCGACGAGCGCGGGCTGGTGCCGTGCGTCGCGCAGGATCATGCGAGTGGCGAGGTGCTTACGTTGGCTTATGCCAGCGAGGAGTCGTTGCGGCTTACCGTCGAGACCCGGGAGCTTCACTTCTACAGTCGCTCGCGGCAGGAGATCTGGCGCAAGGGGGAAACCTCGGGGAACGTGCTGAAGTTGCGACAGCTTCGACTCGACTGCGACGGCGATGCGATCGTCGCCTTGGTCGAGCCGACCGGGCCTGCCTGTCATACGGGGGAGCGCAGTTGCTTCTTCCGTGAACTCGATGGGGGCGGTGCGCCCGCGCCTGCGCTGCATGAGACGCTGGCGACTCTGGAGCGGACGCTGCGCAGCCGTGCTGCGGAGCGGCCCGAGGGCAGCTACACAGTGCAGCTGCTCGACGATCCGAAGCTGATCGGCGAGAAGGTCGAGGAGGAGGCAGAGGAGGTCGTCCGCGCCGCCCGCGAGGAGACCGACGAGCGGGTCGCCGAAGAGGCCGCCGACCTGCTCTACCACCTGGCCGTCCTGCTCGCCTCGCGCAAGGTGCCGCAGTCCGCCGCGATGGAAGTGCTCGATGGCCGTCGCCGCTGAATCCGAGCTTCGCCTCGAGCCGAGCTTGGAGGAGGCCCGCGCCCTCGCCGCCGAGGGCAACGTGGTGCCGGTCTGCGCCCGCCTGCTCGACGACTGCGAGACCCCCGTCTCGGCGTTCCTCAAGCTGCGCGCCGGGGAGCCCGAGGGGGCGCCCTGCTTCCTGCTCGAGTCGGCCGAGCAGGGCCAGGTGGGCCGCTACTCCTTCGTCGGCTTCCGGCCCCGCTCGGTGCTGCGCTGGAGCGACGGCGTGCTCTCCGAGTCCGGCGGGGAGGAGCGTGACGCTCCCGACCCCTACGCCGCCGTCGCCGAACACCTCTCGCGCTTAAGGCCGGCCCCGGTCGAGGGGCTGCCGCCCTTCAGCGGCGGCGCGGTCGGCTTCTTCGGCTACGACCTGGTCCGCACCGTCGAGCCGCTCGGCGAGCCGAACCCGGACACGCTTGGCCTGCCGGACATGGCGCTGATGGTCACCGACCTGCTGCTCGTCTTCGATCACCTGCGCCACGAGCTGACGATCATGGCCTGCGCCTTCACCGACGACGAGGGCGGCATCGACGCCGCGTACGAACGCGCCGCCGGGGCGATCGCCGACGCACGCCGCCGCCTCCGCGGCGCCGTTCCCGCCCCGGAGGGCCCGGCGATTTCCGAGCCGCCGCAGTTCGCCTCGAACATGGAGCGCGAGGAGTTCGAAGCGGCGGTCGAGCGGATCGTCGAGTACGTCCATGCCGGAGACGCCTTCCAGGTCGTCCCTTCGCAGCGCTTTTCCGCGTCGGCTCCGGTCGAGGCATTCTCTGTCTACCGCGGCCTGCGCGCGGTCAACCCGTCTCCTTACATGTACTTCCTCGAGTTCGGCGACTTCCAGATCGCAGGCGCTTCCCCCGAGCCGCTGGTCAAGGTCAGCGGCCGCCGGGTCGAGACCCGCCCGATCGCCGGCACCTACCCGCGCGGCAGCGATGAGGAGGAGGACCGGCGCCTTGCCGAGCGCCTCGTCAACGACCCCAAGGAGCGAGCCGAGCACGTGATGCTGGTCGACCTCGGCCGCAACGACCTGGGCCGGGTCTGCGAGTACGGATCCGTCTCCGTCGACGAGCTGATGGTGGTCGAGACCTACTCGCACGTGCTGCACATCGTCAGTCAGGTCTCGGGCACGCTGCGCGAGGGCGTCGGCGCGATGGACGTGCTGCGGGCCGCCTTGCCGGCCGGGACGCTCTCCGGCGCGCCGAAGGTGCGCGCGATGCAGATCATCGACGAGCTGGAGCCGGTCAAGCGCTGCTCCTACGGCGGCGCGATCGGATACCTCTCCTGGAACGGCGACCTCGACACGGCGATCCACATCCGCACCGTCGTCGTCAAGGATGGCCAGGTCCACGTCCAGGCAGGCGGCGGAACCGTCGCCGACGCCAAGCCCGCATACGAGTACAACGAGTCCGTCAACAAGGCCAGGGCGGTCTTTCGCGCCGTCGAGCTGGCCTGCGAACAGCCGGACTGGGCCTGACCATGCGCGTCCTCATCGTCGACAACTACGACTCCTTCACCTACAACCTGGTCCAGTACCTGGGCGAGCTCGGCGCCGAGCTCGACGTGGTGCGCAACGACAAGGCCACGGTGGACGAGCTGCTCGAGCGCGGCGCCGAGCGCCTCGTCGTCTCGCCCGGGCCCTGCACTCCGGCCGAGGCGGGGATCTCGGTCGAGGCGATCCGCCGCTTCGCCGAGGCCGGCACGCCGGTCCTCGGCGTCTGCCTCGGCCACCAGTCGCTGGTCGAGGCCTTCGGCGGCCGCACCGTGCAGGGTGAGCCGGTCCACGGCAAGGAGGCCGAGATCGAGCACGACGGCCGCACCGTTTACGCCGGCTTGCCGAGCCCGCTCGTCGCCGGCCGCTACCACTCGCTGGTGGCCGACCCCGACCTGCCCGACGAACTCGAGTTAAGCGCCAGCCTCGGCGACGTGGTGATGGGCGCTCGCCACCGCGAGCTCCCCGCCGAGGGTGTCCAGTTCCACCCCGAGTCGGTCCTGACCCCCCAGGGCAAACACCTCCTGGCCAACTTCCTAGGAGAAGCGAAATGAGCTTCCGGTGCGCTTTATGCCACCTATGGGCACATAAGTCGCACCGGAAGGGGGTGCGTGGAGCGTGACCCCGAACGACGTGGTGACAAGGGCGATCGACGCGATCTGTGCCGGCGACCACCTGACCGCCGATCACGCCGCCGCCGTCCTTGCCGAGATCATGGAGGGGCGCGCCGGAGAGGTCCAGACCGCCGCCTTCCTGATCGCGCTGCGCGCAAAGGGGGAGACCGTTCCCGAGCTGGTCGGTCTCGCCCGCACGATGCGTTCGCTGTCCACTCCCGTCACCACCGCCCGGACCGATCTGGTCGACACCGCCGGCACCGGTGGCGGACCGTCCACCTTCAACGTCTCGACAACCGCGGCACTGGTCGCCGCGGCTGCCGGCTGCGCGGTCGCCAAGCACGGCAACCGCTCCAACACGAGTAAGTGCGGCTCGGCCGACCTGCTCGAGGCGCTCGGCGTCAACATCGAGCTGGAGCCGGAGCAGGTCGGCCGCTGCATCGAGGAGGTCGGCTTCGGCTTCATGTTCGCGCCGCGCCACCACCGGGCGATGGCGCATGTGATCCCGGTCCGCAAGAAGTTGGGAGTGCGGACGATCTTCAACTTCCTCGGGCCGTTGACCAACCCGGCCGGAGCGCAGCGACAGCTCCTCGGTGTCTCCGATCGTCATTACCAGGAGACGATCGCGGAGGCTCTGGTCGGCCTCGGCAGCGTGCGGGCGATGGTGGTCACCGCCGAGGACGGGGTCGACGAGATCTCGATCTCCGCGCGGACCCGGGTGATCGAGGTCGCGGAAGGACGCACCGCGGAGCACTACGTCGAGCCCGGAGATTTCGGCTTCGCGGAGGCCGAGCCCGAGTACGTGGCCGGTGGGTCCCCGCAGGAAAACGCCGCCGCCTCGCGCGCGATCCTCGAGGGCGAGGCGGGGCCCCGACGCCACCTGACCCTGCTCAACGCCGGCGCCGCGATCTACGTCGGCGGCGTCGCCGGCAGCCTCGCCGAGGGCGTCGAAAAGGCAACTGCGGCGATCGACTCGGGCGAGGCGCGCGAGCTGCTCGGGCGGCTGATCGCAACTACCGCCGCGCTGGCCGTCTAGGCTTCGGCAGTCAAGTGGCAATGATCGAGCAGCTGATCTCGGTGGCGCGCGAAGGGGTGGAGGAGCGCCGTGGCCAAGCTTCCCAGGCGGAGCTTGAGGCACGCCTGTCCGCTCGCGGGGAGGACCGACCGTTCAACGAGGCGCTGGTGCGACCGGGACTCTCACTGATCGCCGAGTTCAAGCGGCGCTCGCCGAGCGCCGGCGCCATCTCCGCTTCGGCTGTCGTCGCCGAGCAAGTCGGGGCCTACGAGCGCGGCGGCGCGGCCGCCCTCTCGGTGCTCACCGACGAGCGCCATTTCGGTGGTTCGCTCGAGGACCTTCGTGCAGCGCGGGAGACATGCGACCTGCCGATCCTGCGCAAGGACTTCATCGTCGACCCCTACCAGCTCTACGAGGCCGCGGTCAACGGCGCAGACGCGGTGCTCCTGATCGTCCGTGCCCTCGGCGACCGCGAGCTGCTTGCGATGTACGAAGAGGCGCGCAACCTCGACCTCGACTGCCTGGTCGAGGTGCACGACGCGGAAGAGCTGGAGCGGGCCCTGGCAATGGATGCCGACGTAATCGGGATCAACAATCGCGACCTCGACGAGGGGTCCGTCGACGTCTCGAGGACGTATGAGCTGATGCCCGACGTGCCGGCCGGCAAGACCGTCGTCGCAGAGAGCGGCATCTCCTCGCGCGCCGAGCTCGAAGAGCTGGAGCGGGTCGGGGTAGATGCGGTGCTGATCGGCGGGGCGCTGATGAGCGCAGCCGATCCGGAGGGGAAGACCCGCGAGCTGACCGGGACCGACGAGGGCACCCGCGAGCACCGCCTTCCCTGACGGCGGACTTTTTATCTTCGCTTGAGGGGTTTTTAGGGATCGCTGAAGAAGCGCCTCTACAGTTGCCCGATGAGCAAGGCACGAAGCTTCTTTCGCGGATCGTTTGGCTCGGCGCTGATCGGCGGCGCGGTCGTCGCAGCCTTCTTCGCCGTCGCCGTCTCCGCCGGCTGGATCGAATCCAAGGCCTCGAAGACGACGCCGGTTCCCCAGCCACTCGCGACGCCGGTGGCGAGCCGGGAAAGCGAAGACACGAACGTCGTCAACCAGATTTACCGCCACGACGGGCAGGGCGTCGCCTTCATCGAAGCGACCGAGACGGCGAAAGAAACGGCACCGCCTCTCAACCCCTTCGAAGAAGAAGAATCGAGTGGCGGCGGGATCGCGACCGGATCCGGCTTCGTGATCGACTCGGAAGGGCACATCCTGACCAACAACCACGTGGTCGAAGGCGCCTCCCGCATCACCGTGAAGCTCGGCTCCTCCAACGCGACCCACACGGCCGAAGTGGTCGGTACCGATCCGTCCAGCGACATCGCGCTGCTCAAGGTGGAAGCCCCCGCCGATCAGCTGCACCCGCTGACCCTCGGCGACTCCTCCAAGGTTCGCGTCGGCGATCCCGTGGTGGCGATCGGCAACCCGTTCGGCCTCGACCGCACGGTGACGAGCGGGATCGTCTCCGCCCTTCAGCGCCAGATCCAGGCTCCCAGTGGGTTCTCGATCAACCATGTGATCCAGACCGACGCCGCGATCAACCCCGGCAACTCCGGCGGGCCGCTGATCGACTCCACCGGCGAGGTGATCGGGATCAACTCCCAGATCGAGACCGGCGGTGGCGGCAACGGCAATGTCGGCATCGGCTTCGCGATCCCGATCGACACCGCCCGGGAAGTGGCCGACCAGATCAAGAAGAACGGCAGCGTGGAACACGCTTTCCTCGGCATCAACGGCGGCACGATTACCCCGGCGCTGGCAAAGGCCGTCAACCTGCCGGTCAACAAAGGTGTCCTGGTCGCGGAAGTCGTCAAGGGCGGACCGGCCGACAAGGCGGGCCTGCAGGGCGGATCCACAGAAGCGACGATCGAAGGCGCGAGCTTCCAGCTCGGCGGCGACATCATCACCGAAGTCGACGGCAAGCCGATCTCCTCGATGGAAGAAGTGATCGATACGGTCAGCGCCGCCAAGCCCGGCGAACAGATGGAACTGACGGTTCTGCGACACGGCGAAACGAAGAAGATCGCCGTGACGTTGGGGAACCGGCCCGCTTCGGCGAAATAGCGCGCTCCCGTACCCTGGGGCTATGCGGGTCAAGATCTGTGGCGTCACCAATTTGGACGATGCGGCCGAGGCCGTGTTGCTCGGCGCTTGGGCGATCGGGCTGATCCACTACGACAAGAGCCCTCGGGCCTGTCCTGCCGACGAAGCGGCGGCGATATGTGCTGCGTTTCGGCGCAAGTGCGAGGTTGTGGGGGTCTTCGTCAATCCGGAGCTGGAGGAAGTGGCCAAGGCTGTCGAGGGGGCCGGCTTGACGATGGTGCAGCTGAACGGCGCCGAGGGGCCGCAGTTCTGCGCCGAGGTGGCGCGGCGGACCGGGGTCAAGGTGATCAAGGCGATTCATGTCTCCAGTGGCGCCGAGGTACACGGTGCCGAGGCTTTCCGGACCGACTTCCATCTCTTCGACCGGCGCGGCAAGGGGCTCTGGGGCGGGACCGGCGAAAGCTTCGATTGGGGGCTGCTGCGCGAGCATCGCTCCGAGATCCCGGCGATCGTCGCCGGGGGGCTGCGGCCCGAGAACGTCGCCGAGGCGATCGCCGTGACCCACCCGTTCGCGGTCGACGTCGCGAGCGGGGTGGAGGCCGAGCCGGGTCGCAAGGACCACGCAGCGATGGCAGCCTTCTTCGAGGCCGCCAAGGCGGCTAGCGTTCCCGCTTCATGAGCGCGGTCGAAGAGCGGTTCGGCCCCTACGGGGGCCGCTACGTCCCCGAGACGTTGATTGCGGCGCTCGACGAGCTGACCGAGGCTTGGACCAAGGCACGCGAGGACCCGGACTTCAACGAGCGCCTGCAGCTCTTGCACCGCGACTTCATCGGCCGCCCGACCCCGCTCTACCGGGCCGAGCGACTTTCCGAGCGCGCGGGACGCACGGTGTACCTGAAGCGCGAGGATCTCGCTCACACCGGCGCTCACAAGATCAACAACGCGATCGGCCAGGCCCTACTGGCCAAGCGGATGGGCAAGCCGCGGATCATCGCCGAGACCGGCGCCGGCCAGCACGGCGTCGCGACCGCCACGGCCTGCGCCCTGCTCGGACTCGAGTGCGTCGTCTATATGGGCTCCGAGGACATTCGCCGCCAGCGCCCCAACGTCGAGCGGATGGGCCTGCTCGGCGCCGAGGTCGTCCCGGTCGAGGCAGGGGCGCGGACGCTGAAGGAGGCGGTCAGTGCCGCCATACGCGACTGGGTCGCCAACGTCGAGACGACCCATTACGTGATCGGTTCGGCAGTCGGCCCGGCGCCGTTTCCTGCCCTGGTCCGCGATCTGCAGACCGTGATCGGCGTCGAGGCCCGCGAGCAGGCGCTTGCCTCCGAGGGCGTTCTGCCGGCTCGGGTGATCGCCTGCGTCGGCGGTGGCTCGAACTCGATCGGGATCTTCACGCCGTTCGTAGAGGACGCGGAGGTCGAGTTGATCGGCGTCGAGGCTGCCGGAGAAGGGCTGGACACGGAGCGCCACGGTGCCTCTCTGGGCAAGGGCAGCACCGGTGTCCTGCACGGCTCGCTCTCCTCCGTGATCGCCGACGACGAGGGCCAGATCCTCGAGGCACACTCGATCTCGGCCGGCCTTGACTATCCGGGAGTCGGGCCCGAGCATGCGCACCTGCGCGATACGGGGCGCGCGAGCTACTTCGCGGTCACCGACGCGCAGGCGCTGGCTGCGTTTTCCGAGTTGTGCAAGCTGGAGGGGATCATCCCGGCGCTGGAGTCCTCGCACGCGATCGCCTGGCTGCTAGAGAACGGTGGTGGCGAGGGATACGACGTTCTGTGTCTTTCGGGGCGCGGCGACAAGGATCTGGCCGAGGTTCTCGAGCATGTTGGGGGAGTCGGGGGATGACTCGCTGGAGCAACAGCGGGGAGGCTCCATCGAGTCACCCCCGGAGTCCCGGCACGGCCGCGTCGACTGGCGCAGAGCGGATCGAGGCGGCGTTTGCGACTGCGAAGGCAGAGGGGCGGGCCGCCCTGATGCCATACATGATGGCTGGATACCCAGACCGAGAGGCTGCCCGGGCGGTTGCTGAGGCTTATGCGGAGTCGGCGGATTTGGTCGAGCTTGGGGTGCCATTTTCCGATCCGCTTGCAGATGGACCGACGATTCATGCGGCTGCGACCGCCGCCCTGGAGGCCGGGGCGACGCTGGAGACTGCCTTCGAGCTCTGTGAGGAGATTGCCGAGCGGGTTCCGGTCGTCTTCATGGTCTACGCGAACATGGTCCTGGCTCACGGTGGAGCGGCCGAGTTCGCGCGCCGCGCACTTGCTGCCGGTGCAGCGGGGGCGATTGTTCCGGACCTACCGCTTGAGGAAGCCGAGCCGGTGCGGACGGCCTTTGACGATGTGGACCTGGCTTTGGTGCCGCTGGTCGCGCCGACTACGCCTGCCGAGCGGCGGGCGAGGATCTGCGCCGCGGCGCGGGGGTTCGTCTACGTCGTCTCCACCGTGGGGACGACCGGGGAGCGGGAGGAGATTCCGCCGCAGCTTGCCGATCTGGTTGTCGCGACCAAGGAAGACGCCGAGGTTCCGGTTGCCGTCGGCTTCGGCATCGGCACGCCGGCTCAGGCCGCTCAGGTGGGCCGGGTCGCCGACGGGGTCATCGTCGGCAGTCGTCTGGTTCGCGCTGCCGGTGAGGCCGGGAGTGCCGAGAGTGCCGGCGAGGCCATCGGGTCCTTCCTGCACGAGACGCGCGTCGCCCTCGGTAGCTAGGATTCTCGCCGCATGGGAATGGTCGTAACTCTCTTCTTGGCGCTCGCCGCCACGACGGTTGCCTACGCGGTCCTCGGCCAGGGCGGCGGCGTGGCCGGCCTGATCTTTGGCGCGGTCATGTTGATCGGTGCGACGCTCCGCGTCTTCCGCCCGACCTCCTGACGCGGCATCGCTAGATGATTGATTCCACGGAATTTCCGTGAGTAAGGGCCTTTGGGAAAGAGGCCAAGTCAGTAGGCAGACGATCTCCCGTCACAGGGTTGTGGGGCGAAGCCCTCGCTGTCGAGTGGTCGATTGACCCACGCATAAGGGGGCAAATCGACCACTCGGCACCGCACTAATCGATCATCTAGGCCCGGGTCGCGATTACCTGTAGGTACTCGGGTTCGAGCACGAAGGCGCGGTCATCGCCGCTGTTGGCCTTCTCCAGCTGCTCGCGCAGGTCCGCCTCCAGGGCCGCTTCCCCCTCGGGCCCGACTCGGTCGAATGCCATCTTGATCGGACCGAAGTAGGTCCGGAAGAAGTCCAGGTAGTGGTCGACCGACCGGAACGCCTGGCGGGATGTTCGGCGCTCGACCCGCAGCTCCGAGATGCCGTCGCCAAACAGCTCGCGCACTCGCTCTTCGGTTCCCCACAGCACCGGCGGGACCATCCCGGGCGGCGGCGGTGCGTGCTTGGCGATCGTCGCAAAGAGACTGCTGACCGGGCCCTCGGGGACCCAGTTGGCCATCCCGATCCGGCCGCCGGGCTTGCAGGTCCTCAGCAACTCTGCGGCTGCCTTCTCCTGTTCAGGGGCAAACATCGCCCCAAAGATCGAGATCACTACATCGAACTCGCCGTCCCCGAAGGGCAGGTCCGCGGCGTCGCCCTCGACGAACTCGACCTCGAGCCGCTCTGCCGCCGCACGCTCGCGTCCGCGCTCGAGCAGCGCCGGGACGAAGTCGACTCCGACCGCATTGCCCCACGAGCGCCGCGCCGCCGCCAGGGCACCGTTGCCGCTTCCGCAGGCGACGTCGAGCACTCGCTCGCCAGGAACGATGTCCAGCGCCTCCGCCAGCTCCTCGGCGACCATCATCACCAGCCCGGCGACCATCGCGAAGTCACCTTCGGACCATGTCCTCTGCTGCGCCTGCTTGATCGCCTCCAGGTCCACCGTGTCGCTCATCGTCGCTCCTTCGGTTCGGGTCGTCGGTTTGAACCTAGCGCTCGTCGGAGATCGGGGCCGGGCAAGGCCCTAACCTGAGGCCATGCGGATCGGCGTGCTCACCGGCGGCGGGGATTGCCCGGGCCTGAACGCGGTGATTCGCGCCGTCGTTCGCAAGGGGGTCGAACACTGCGGCCACGAGTTCGTCGGCTATCGCGACGGCTGGCGCGGCCCGCTCGAGCGCGACAGCCGCCCGCTCGGTGTGCCCGAGGTGCGCGGGATCCTGCCCCGCGGCGGGACCATCCTCGGCGCCTCGCGGACCAATCCCTTCAAGCTGGACGGCGGCGCCGAGCTGCTCGCAGAGAACCTCGAGGCTGACGGCGTCGACGGCCTGATCGCGATCGGCGGCGAGGACACGCTCGGGGCGGCGGCGCGCCTGCACGGCGAGCACGGCGTGCCGGTCGTCGGCGTGCCGAAGACGATCGACAACGACCTCGGCGCCACCGACTACACCTTCGGCTTCGACACCGCGGTCAACATCGCGATGGAGGCGATCGACCGCCTGCACACCACGGCGGACAGCCACCACCGGGTGCTGATCGTCGAGGTGATGGGCCGCCACGCGGGCTGGATCGCCTTCCACGCCGGCCTCGCCGGCGGCGCCAACGTGATCCTGATCCCCGAGCTGCCCTTCGACCTCGAGAAGGTCTGCGAGTTCGTCGGCCACCGTTTCGAGAGCAACTACGCGCCGATCCTCGTCGTCGCCGAGGGGGCGCAGCCGGTGGGGGGGATGCCGGCAGCCCAGGACGAGAAGCTCGACGAGTTCGGTCACGTCCACCTCGGCGGCATAGCCCACTGGCTGGAGGGCGAGATCGAGCGCAAAACAGGCAAGGAGACCCGCGCGACCGTGCTCGGCCATGTGCAGCGGGGAGGTACCCCGACTGCGTTCGACCGGGTCCTGGCCACCCGCTTCGGATTGCATGCGATCGATGCTGTCGATGCGGGGAAGTGGGGCAAGATGACTGCTCTGCGCGGGACAGACATCCAGCTTGTCGATCTTGGCGAAGCGACTGCTGAGCTGAAGACCGTGCCGGAGTCGTTGTATTCCGAGGCTGAGGTTTTCTTTGGCTGACGGCGAGGCCGAGGGAGCAGCGGGTGGCCCCTTCCAAAACGCGCGGCAGGAGCCGCGCTTGAGTGTTTTGGGAGGGGCCACCCGCTGCCCTTTGGTCTTGCGTAAAGCCTTGACCCCGGTCGTCTTGAGCTTGCTCGTGGTTGTAGCTGGCTGCGGCGGGGGAGAAGGCGTATCCAAGGGCGCCACCGTTACTGCTTATGTCGAAGCTCCTCTCTGCGTCGGGGCCAAGCAAGAGCTTTCGAAGCAAGGCAATCGCGCCGGCGAGCTTCACGTGCAAGCCATCTGCCTCCCGACGCCCCGAAGCCACGACAAGCTCAACCTCTCAACGCTCGGCGCCAATGCACGCCAAGCCACGGAGGACTCGACCGCGGTGGTTTACCTGGAAGCTTCCGATCCACGGGCGTCTCGGTTTACTCACCCGATCCTGGGAACCGCCGAGATTCCGTGGATATCTGCAAGCTCGGGCAACGCCGCAATGGCGCACCTGCTCCGGCTTATCGAAGCTTCGGGCCCCGGTTCGCTTCGAGCTTCGATCCGGGAAGCCTTGCGCGAGACGTAGCGAGCCTCGGAGCTTTTCGAGCCGCAAAGAGGGGCCGGGTGCCCCCTCCCAAACCACTCACGCGCGGCTCCAGCCGCGCGTTTTGGGAGGGGGCACCCGGCCCCTCACCCCGCTAGAGCAAGTCCCCTAGAGCCTCGTCCAGGTCTGGGTGTTGGAACTCGTACCCAAGGTCCAGCGCCCGCCTCGGCAAGACACGCTGTCCACCGCGGAGAACCGCCCCGAACTCTTTGCCGTACATCAGGTCCAACGTGATGCCCGGCACCGGCACCACCGCAGGCCGCCCCAGCGCCTTGCCCAGCGCCTTCGAGAAGACTCTGTTGGTCACGGGATTGGGCGCCGTCGAGTTGATCGTGCCGCTGACCTTCTCGTCGCCGAGGGCCCAGAGCAGGATGCCGACCTCGTCCTCGACGTGGACCCAGGAGACGTACTGGGCGCCGCCGGCGAGTGGGCCGCCCACGCCCAGCTTGAACGGCGGCAGCAGCCGGCCGAGGAAGCCGCCGCGCGGGTCGAGCACGTGGCCGGTGCGGACGACGACGAGGCGCACGCCGGTGCCGTCGGCCTCGTGGGCCGCCTTCTCCCACTCGCGCACGACCTCGGCGTCGAAACCCTCGCCCGGCTCGCTGGACTCGTCGACCATCGCCTCGCCGCGGTCGCCGTAGAAGCCGATCGCCGACTGGCTGACCAGCACGCGTGGCTTGCGCTCGAGGCCGGCGATCGCGCCGACCAGGTTGTGGGTGCCGGTGCGGCGGCTCTCCGTGATCCGCTGCTTGGCCTCGTCGGTCCAGCGCTGGTCGATCTTCTCGCCGAGCAGGTTGACGATGCCGTCGACGCCCTCGACGGCCTTGGCCGGGGGGCGTTCCAGGGTCGGCTGCCAGGCGTGCCACTCGACCCGTGGGTTTGTCTGTCGCGCCCGTTTCGGGTCGCGCGCCAGGCCGACCACCGTGTCGCCCCGAACCAGCAGCGAGTCGCAGAGCGCGGACCCGATGAAGCCGCTGGCGCCGGTGACGAGGACCTTCACGGGGCTAGGTGACCTCCACCGTCGAGAAGGTGCCGGTCTCCTCGCTGAAGCGGGCGATGCCCTCGCGCTTGGCCTCCTCGACCACCGCTTCGGCCACCTTCGGGGCGACTTCGCGGTTGAAGACGCTAGGGATGACGTAGTCCTCGGAGAGGTCTTCCTCAGTGACGGCCATTGCGATGCCCTTGGCTGCGGCGAGCTTCATCTCCTCGGTGATCCGGGGTGCGCCGGCGTCGAGAGCGCCGCGGAAGATACCGGGGAAGGCGAGCACGTTGTTGATCTGGTTCGGGTAGTCCGAGCGCCCCGTGGCCATGATCCGCACGTAGGGAGCCGCGTCCTCGGGCATCACCTCGGGGTTCGGGTTTGCCATCGCGAAGACGATCGCGTCGTCGTTCATCTTGCCCAACGACTCAGGCTGGATGATCCCGGGGCCGGAGAGGCCGATGAAGAGGTCCATGCCCTCGATCACGTCGTCAGGCTGGCCGCTGAGCTGCTCGGGATTCGAGTTCTCCGCGTACCAGCGCTTGATCCCGCTCATCTCGCCCGATTGGTAGTCGGCACGCTCGGTCGAGAGCGCGCCCTGGCGGTCGCAGCCGACCACGTGGGTGACGCCGGAGGCGAGCATCATCTTGGTCACCGCCACCCCGGCGGCGCCCAGTCCCACCACCAGCACCCGCAGCTGCTCGATCGGCTTGCCGACGATCTTCAGCGCGTTGAACAAAGCTGCCATGGTCACCACCGCGGTGCCGTGTTGGTCATCGTGGAAGACGGGGATGTCGAGCGACTCCTTGAGCCGGTCCTCGATCTCGAAGCAGCGTGGCGCCGAGATGTCCTCGAGGTTGATGCCGCCGAAGGTCGGCGCGATCAGCTCCACTGCCTTGATGATCTCCTCGGCGTCCTGGGTGTCGAGGCAGATCGGGAAGGCGTCGACCTGGGCGAACTCCTTGAACAGCATCGCCTTGCCCTCCATCACCGGCATCGCCGCCTCGGGGCCGATGTTGCCGAGGCCGAGCACGGCGCTGCCGTCGGAGACGACGGCGACGGTGTTCTTCTTGATCGTGAACTCGAAGGCCTTGGAACGGTCGTCGTGGATGTCCTGGCAGACCCGTGCGACGCCGGGCGTGTAGGCCATTGAGAGGTCGTCGCGCGTCTTCAGCGGGTACTTGTTCTCGACCGAGATCTTGCCGCCGCGGTGCATCTGCATCGTGCGGTCGACGTAGTCGAGCACCTTGGCGCCGCGGGTCGAGCCGATCGAGCGCAGGATCCGCTCCCAGTGCTCGCGATCCTGGGCGTCGATCGTGAACTCGCGCACCCGCTTGCCCTCGCCACCTGCCCCGGGCACGAGGTCGACTCCCTGCAGCTGCCCTCCCGCCTCGGCGATCGCAGCGGTCAGCTTCCCGAGCGGCTCCTGCCGCGCGTCGAGCTCGACCCGGATCGTGACGCTGTACTGGGCGCTGACTGCCATGGGCAGCTATCGAATCAGATTCGGGCCGGCTGCCTAGACGCGGGTCGATAGAGAGCTCGAGCTGGCTGCGGGGATCGGCTGAGACCAAAGTGCATATGCTCGATCTAGAAACGAATGCGGTATCTCTTAAAAACTTGCCTGCCAGCAGGCTTGGCGACTCTTTGCTTCGGCTTCGCTCTGGTTGGGGCCGGGTGCGGGGCCAGCGACGAAACGTCGAACATCGAACAGGAGGCGCGACAGCAGGCTGGACTGGAAGTCCGGCAGGCAGCCGCACAACGGCGCCACCGCGAAGCGCGGCGAATCAGGGCCCTGGAACGTCGCGCGGCGGCGCACCGTCGCGCGGAACGGGCCGCGGCACGCGAGCGTGCGCGGGAACAATCCGAAGCTCGCAAACAAGCGGAAGCCGAAGAATCCGCTGAAGCAGAAGCGAGCGAATGCGACCCCAATTACAGCGGTGCCTGCCTCGATCCATATGCGTCCGATTACGACTGCGAAGGCGGCAGTGGCAACGGACCCGACTACACCGGCCCGGTATCCGTCGTCGGGGTCGACCACTACGGCCTTGACGCGGACGGCGACGGCTACGGCTGCGAGCCGCCGTAGCCGCTACCGCATGAACGCGGTCAACGCCACGCTTATCTCCCCGGCCGCCAGCGGTCCGAACCGGATTGCCCAGCCGCCTCCACGCCCTGCGCATCGATGACCCATCGCCTGACTTGAGATCCGCTGCCTTCGGGTCATATGCCGCGACGAAGGCGCCCTGCGCGCGCCATAGAGTTGGCGGCGATGGCCGCAGCAAAAAATGAAAGCGCCGAGCACGAGCTCTTCCTGATTGACGGTAACTCGCTCGCCTACCGGGCGTTCTTCGCGCTACCGGAGTCGATCGGAACCAGCGACGGACGGCCTACGAACGCGATCTACGGCCTCGCCTCGATGTTGGTCAAGGTGATCGACGAGCACCGGCCCGCGGGTGTGGTTGTCGCCTGGGATGCCGGCATGTCCGGTCGCGAGAAGACCTACGACCTCTACAAGGCCCAGCGCAAACCCCGCCCGGACTTGCTGCGCGAGCAGTGGCCTCACCTGATGCCTTTGGTCGAGGCCTTCGGCTACACCAACATCAGGGTCGAGGGTTACGAGGCCGACGACGTGATCGCTTCGCTTGCCCGCCAGGCACGGGAGGAGGGGATTTCGGTGATGGTCGTCACCGGCGACCGCGACGCCTACCAGATGGTCGGTGACGGGATTCGCGTGATGAGCACCTCGCGTGGAATCACGGAGACCAAGATCTACGACAGCGACGCCGTGATCGAGCGCTACGGGGTCTCACCGGAGCTGGTTACCGACCTGATGGGGCTACGCGGCGACACTTCCGACAACATCCCCGGCGTGCCGGGGATCGGCGAGAAGACCGCGACGCAGTTGCTGCAGCAGTTCGGATCGCTGGAGGATGTGCTGGCCAACGTGGACGAGGTCTCCGGCGCCAAGCGCAAGCAGAACCTGGTCGAGCATGCCGAGGATGCGCGTATGTCCAAGCAGCTGGCGACACTCCAGTACGACATCGAGACGGGTGTCGACCTGAGTGCGGTGATGGCATCCGAGCCCGACCGCGGGGCCCTGCGCGACTTCATGCGCGAGTTCGAGCTGCGCGCCGTGCTCGAGCGACTCGAAGAAGCGCTGCCGGACGGAGAGGCCGTGCCCGGGCGCAGCGTCGAGACCGAGTTGGCGGTCGAGGCCGAGGAGGGGACCCCCGCCGACATCGGCTCCGGCGAGGGGGCGGTTGCGCTGGCGATCGACGGCGAGCGCTGGGCGGCGGCCGACGGTGAGCGCATCCTCAGCGGCGCCTCCACGCTCGACGAGCTCGCCGTCGCTCTCGCCAACCGCCCGCTGGCCGCGCACGACGCCAAGTCCCTGGGGGGGGGACGCCACGGCCTGCTCGGGGCAGCGGCCCGAGAGGGCGTCGAGCTGCGGCTGGACCACGACACGATGCTCGCCGCCTACCTGCTGGAGCCGCAGCGCCGTACCTACGAGCTGACCGAGCTGGCGGCCGACGCCGGGATCGGCATCGCAGCCGATGCAGCTCCCGCGGCCGGCGCCGAGGACGGCCAGCTCTCGCTCGACGGGGCCGAGGGCGAGGCGGGGCTCGACCCAGCGGAGGAAGCGCGTCTCGTCGCCGCCCTTGCCGATGCTCAGCGCTCTCGCATCGAGGGGCTGGGGCTCGAGCAGTTGCTGCGCGATGTCGAGCTGCCGCTCGTCCACGTCCTCGCCGCGATGGAGCGGGAGGGGCTGAAGCTCGACGCCGAGCGCCTGGCCGAGGTCGGTGCCGGCTTCGGCGAGCGGATCGCGACGCTGGAGAAGGAGATCTACGAGCTGGCCGGGGAGGAGTTCACGATCGGCTCCCCCCAGCAGGTCGGCCGCATCCTCTTCGAGGAGCTCGGCCTGACCCGCAAGCGCCGCGGCAAAACCGGCTACTCGACCGATGCGCGCGTGCTCGCTCAGATCAGCGACGAGCACCCGATCGTCGAGAAGATCGAGTCCTGGCGCGAGCTGACTAAGCTCAAGAACACCTACCTCGACTCGCTCCCCGACCTGATCGATCCCGGGACGGGTCGCGTCCACACCACCTTCAACCAGGCGGCCACGACCACGGGTCGCCTCTCCAGCACCAACCCCAACCTGCAGAACATCCCGATCCGCACCGAGATCGGCCGTCCCGTCCGTGCCTGTTTCGTCGCCGAGCCGGGCGCCCGGTTGCTCTCAGCCGACTACAGCCAGGTCGAGCTGCGGGTGCTCGCTCACGTCGCCGACGAGGAGGTGCTGAAGGAGATCTTCCGCGCCGGCGAAGACGTCCACGCGGCGACCGCGGCGGAGGTCTTCGACATCTCCCGGGATGAGGTCGACGTCGGCCAGCGTTCGAAGGCAAAGATGGTCAACTTCGGGATCGTCTACGGGCTGACCGGCTTCGGCCTCGCCGACCGGCTCAACATCCCACGCAAAGAGGGCGAGGAATTCGTCTCGCGCTACCTGGAGCGCTTCCCGGCCGTGCGGGCCTTTCGCGAGCAGGTGGTGGAGCGGGCCCAGGAGGAGGGTTACGTGACCACGCTGATGGGGCGCCGACGCTCGATCCCCGAGCTGCGCTCGGGCAACCCCAACACCCGCCGCCTCGGCGAGCGGCTCGCCGTCAACACCGTGATCCAGGGCACCGCCGCCGACATCATCAAGGTGGCGATGGTGCGCTGCCGGCGGGCGCTGCACGAGGCTGGGACCGAGACCCGGCTTGTCCTGCAGATCCACGACGAGCTCCTCTTCGAGGGCCCGCCGGAGGAGATGGACAGCGCGGTCGAGCTGGTGCGGCGCGAGATGTGCGCCGCCTACCAACTCGACCCGCCGCTGGAGGTGGATATCGGCGTCGGCGAGGACTGGCTCGACGCCAAGTAGCTCAGCCCGCCAGCTCCACCTTCTCGAACGTCGCGCTGCCGTTCTCGATCTGCAGCTCCGCCTCGTGGACGACGGCGCCCACTTCAAGGTCGGCGGTCGTGCAGTTGGAGCCCTCGCCGTCGTCGCCGGACTCTTCCTGATCGCCCTCGTCGTCGCCCGATTCTTCCTGGCCCCCTCCGTCGTCGCCGGGCTCTTCGCCCTGCTGTTCGTCCTCGGAGCCTTCCTCGCCCTCACTGGTGTCGGAGGCGGACGCGCTCGACGCGCCTTTCTGGCCGTCGCACTCGATCTCGGTTTCTTCGGTGACCAGGCCGCTCACGGTGTCGCCGCCGAAGAGGTCGATAGTCAAACGGCCGGTTTCGGTGTCGAAGGACGCGATTTTGCCGGCGTTCTCTTCGCCGTCGGGGATGCCGTCGCCATCGCTGTCGGCGTTGCGGGGGTTGGTCCCGGCGAGGAACTCGGCGCGGTTGCGCAGGCGGTCGCGATCCTGGTCGCGGCGGGCCTGGTTCACCCTGGTGGAGAGGTGATGGCGCTTCTCCCAGCGGTCGGGAATGCCGTCGTGGTTGCGATCGCGCCCCTTGGCCGCCGCTATGGCGGGGACGGCCAGTATGGCCAGTACGCCGATCGCGGCGAGCAAGAGCCCGAGTTTGTGGCTGCGTTTCATCGGTCCTCCTAAGGTTGTGTTTCCTGGACGGAGAACACGCTGGCGCCGTCAGGATCACGCGGGTCATCGGCGCTAGGCTGCTGTGTTGCGCCTCCGTCGCCTGAATCTGGACCGCTGTTTGAGCTCTGCCCGTCGCTGGTGGCGGTTTCGTCGTCGGTCGTGGGCGCGGTCGTGGTGCCGTCGCCTGGCCCGGAGTTGGCGCCCCCGTCACCGCCTCCATCGCTACCGGAGCTCTCTCCCGGACCCGACGATTCACTCACCGGGTCGCCTGGGCCCTGGCCGTCGCCTTTCCCGGACGGGCCACCGCCCCCGTCGCCTCCACGGCCTGGCCCCGGGACATCCTTGCCGCTGCGATCCCCGTCGCCCGATCCAGAGGTGGGCGCTGGGCCTCCACTGCGCCCGCCGTGTCCCTGGCCTTGTGCGGTCGAGCTTCGCTGCGTTGAGATGTCGAGCCTGCTGCCGCTCGGGCTCCCGGGATGGCCTCCTTGGGTGGGGCGCGTGGGGACGCCATCACTGGTTGATCCCGATCGTAGGTTCTCGGCGGCGGCCCGTGACGAGCTCCCCACGGGCCCGATGTCGGCGGAGGCCGGGCTCTCGTGGGAATGCCCACGATCGATGACCGCGCCAGCCCCCAGCGCTCCCGCCACCAGAACCGTCACCGTCGTGGCCTTGAGCGCCACGCCCGCACCTCCCGCGCCCGCGGCTCCGGCTCCGGCTGCCACCTCGATCGGTGCCGAAGCGCTACCGGCCAGCAGCGCTTTCAGCGCCGGCATCGGGAGCAGCATTCCAAGGCCGTCGCGCAGCGCCGTCCGCGCCCGGTGGATCGCCTGTCGGGCAGCGCCTCCGCTGAGGCCCAGCGCGGCGGCGATCTCCGCATGGCTGAGGCCTTCCAACTCGCGCATCACGATCGCCGCCCTCTGGGATTCGGGCAGCGCCTGCAGTTGCCGGATCAGGTCGGCCAGTCGTTCGCGACGTTCCAGTTCCTCCGCCGGGTTGCGCCCGCCGGTGAGGGCCTCCGCCAGCACCTCCGAAGAGGGGGGCCTGTCGCGGAGCTCGTTGAGCGCGGTGTTGCGGACGATCCGGAAGAGCCATGGGCGAAGCTCGATCTCGGCGCCGTCCCGCCGCAGCGCCAGCAGCGCCTTCGAGAAGGCGTCCTGGGTGACGTCCTCGTACCGGCCCCCGACGATCGCGGCGGCGTAGCGGCGCAGCGGTGCGGCGTAGCGCCGGACGATCTCGTCGAAAGCCGTCTCGTAGCCATCCCGCACGAGCGCGACCAGGCGCCGGTCCGGCTGTGTCCGCAGGGCCGGGCCGAGGACGAGGCGGGCGGCGAATCCCTCTACTTGCGGTGGCATCTGGCTCCGGATGGCATGCGGGTGTACCGACGTATCGGCAGGCAGGTTCAGTTCGAACCTGTCCACTCGTGCAACACGGACGAATGGCAAAGATCACGCAGGGCGGGATCGGCCGGATCTCAGGAGAGAGGCGACCAGGAGCGCGGCGATCGCAGTTTGCTCGCGCACGAACCAGGTATTCCCGCCTCTCCAAGACGGTGAGTTCCCCTTTAGTTCCGCTAAGCGGAACTAAAGGGGAACTCAGTTCTGGGCCGCGACCGTGATAGACCGCTGGGCTATGGACCGGGGACTGGCTGTGCTTCTGACCGCGATCGCGGGTGGGTTGATCGCCTTGCAGGCGCCGATCAATGCGGGGCTGGGCAAGGAGACAGGGAGCCTGCCGGCCGCCCTCCTCTCGTTTCTCATCGGTTCGGTCGCGCTCGCCGCGATCGTCGTTTTCAGCGGCAAGGCCGGCGGGCTCGGATCGGCCTTCGACGTCAGCTGGTACTACCTGCTCGGAGGCCTACTAGGAGCGGTCTATGTAACAACTGCGCTTGTTGCCGTCGCCGCGATCGGAGCCGGTGGGGTTGCGGCGATGACGGTCACGAGCCAGCTCGTCGCCTCGGTCGCGATCGACCGCCTCGGCCTGTTCGGCCTGGACCAGGTTCCGCTAAGCCCGGAGCGCGTGCTCGGGGTCCTGCTGCTGCTCGCCGGTACGGTTCTGGTCGTTCGCTGAGGACGCGAACTCCGGCGGTGCAATCTGCAGGTAGTGGTCGAAGGACCAGTCGACGAAGCGCTTGGCGCCGAAGAGGCGCATGAGGGGCCCGAGCAGGCGCGCCGGGACCCTCGGCACCAGGCGCTGCACCCGCAGCATCCAGCGGAACTTCCACTCGTGCGAGTCGTTGAACTCGGCGTAACGGGTCGCGGCCTGCTCCCGGTCCTGCCAACCGTCGACTACGCCGCGCAGCTCGCGGCCCAAGGCGATCCCGAAGTAGAGCGCAGTGCGGATCCCCTCGGCGCTGAGTGGCAGGCAGTGGCCGGCGGAGTCGCCGGCGAAGAAGACCCCGTCCTCGGTGCCGCGGCGCAGCTTGTGTGGGATCCAGTTGCCCTGGTAGCGGACGCGGTCGGCGCCCAAGTCTTCGGCGAGCAGCTCGGTGGTGGCGCGGACGTGGAAGCGGGGGTCGAAGGAGCCGACGCCGATCCTCAGCTCGTCGCCGGCCGGGAAGGACCAGCCATAGCCGGCGGGGACGTAGCGGCGGTCGATCCAGACCTCGAGGTCCTTGCCCTTGCCCTCGGGGTGAACCTCGAGCCCACGCGAGAGCGGCGCGTCGGGCGGCTGGTAGCCGTCGCCGCCGGCCAGCACGCGGCGCCAGCCGAGCGCGTCGACGACGAGAGGGGCGCGGATCGTGCCGCGGTCGGTCTCGATCCCGATCGCGCCGTCGCCGTTTGCCGGGCGCGCCCGGCCGTTCACCTTGGCTGTCTCGAAACGGGCATCGCAGTCGCGCCAGAGCAGCTCGCAGAGCTCGCGGTAGTCGAAGGTGGAGAACGTCCAGGGCAGGCGAAAGCGGGAATCGCCGTGGGGGGTGTGCATCAGCAGCGAGTCGAAGCGCTGGCGCTCGGCCTCCATCAGGCCCATCGCCCGCAGCCACTCGGTGGGGATCCCGCAGGCCGAGGTCTGGCGCTCGCCGATCTCGTACCGATCGACGATCAGCACGTCGGCCTCCGATCCGGCCAGCTCCCGGGCCACCGCAAGACCGGCGAAACTCGCCCCGCAGATCAGCACGTCGTGGCTGCCGTCGAGCGGAGTTCGCTCCTCGCCGCGTTTGGTCGCCCGGATCGGCACGACGCAGAGAGTATCCACCTGCAATTATCCCCCGCTGTGTCCGTGACCGATACGACCTTGACCCCTGCTTCTGAGGCTCCCGCCGGCTCGCCGGTGGAGGGCTCGGGCGGCCTGCTGCTCGAAATCGACGGCAAGATCGTCCCCAACTACGCGGCGACGATGGTGTCTTTCGAGGAGGGCGACGTCGTCAAGGGTCGCGTGGTCCGGATCGACAAGGACGAGGTCCTGGTCGACATCGGCTACAAGTCCGAGGGGGTCATTCCCTCACACGAGCTCTCGATCCGCAAGTCGGTCAACCCGGCCGACGAGGTCGAGCAGGGCGAGGAGGTCGACGCCCTTGTCCTCACCAAGGAGGACTCCGAGGGCCGGTTGGTTCTCTCCAAGAAGCGCGCCCGCTTCGAGAAGGCCTGGCGCCGCATCGAGACTGCCGCCGAGTCGGGCGAACCGGTCGAAGGCAACGTGATCGAGGTCGTCAAGGGTGGCCTCATCCTCGACCTCGGGGTGCGCGGCTTCCTGCCCGCTTCGCTGGTCGACATCCGCCGCGTCCACAACCTCGAGGAGTTCACCGGCCAGACGCTCGAGTGCAAAGTGATCGAGCTCAACCGCAGCCGCAACAACGTCGTCCTCTCTCGCCGCGCGGTACTCGAGGAAGAGCGCAAGGAGGTGCGCGAGCAGATCCTCGGCCGCCTCGAGGCGGGCCAGGTCGTCGAGGGCAAGATCTCCAACATCGTCGACTTCGGCGCCTTCGTCGACCTCGACGGCATCGACGGCCTGATCCACATCTCAGAGCTTTCCTGGAGTCACGTCAACCACCCCTCCGAGGTCGTCGCGATCGGCGACACCGTGCGGATCAAGGTGCTCGACATCGACCGCGACCGCCAGCGCATCTCCCTGGGCCTCAAGCAGACCCAGGAGGACCCCTGGCAGCGCGTGATCAGCGCCCACCGCCCCGGCGACGTGCTCGAGGGCGAGGTGACCAAGGTCGTTGCCTTCGGCGCCTTCGTCGAGATCCTCCCGGGCGTCGAGGGGCTCGTCCACATCTCCGAGCTCGCCGACCATCACGTCGAGAGCCCCAGCGAGGTGGTCGAGCCGGGAACCAAGCTCAACGTCAAGATCCTCGAGATCGACGAGGAGCGGCGGCGGCTTTCGCTCAGCATCAAGCAGGTTGCCGAGGGCAAGATGGCGATGGGCGATCTTGGTGAGCAGATCGAGGCTGCGGGTAACTCTGATGAGGTCCCAGACGCGGAGTCCACGGGTCCTGTCGTGGAGGATGACCCGTCGTCCTCGCAAGCTGCGGGCGACGTCCCATCCTCCACGCCACCCGCGGAAGACGCGGTTGAGGTCGCCGAGGAGCCTGCTGCCGAGGTGGCAGAGCCCGCTGCAGATGTAGAGCTTGACGAGGCACCGGCCGTTGAGGTCGAAACTCCGGAGCTTGTCGAGACTCCGGCCGCTGAGGAGGCGCCCGAGGCTGAGGAGGAAGCTTCAGAGGAGCCTGCCGCTGAGGTCGACGAGCACCCGCCCGCTGAAGCTGACGCACCCGCTGAGTCCTGAGGACCTAACGCGGTAGGAAGTGGAGCGTCTTGTACTTTTTCGCAGGTGCTCGCCCGAAGCGATAGCAATCCAACGCTTCTCGAAAAAGTTAAGCGGAACCCCTGCCGCGTTAGGTCCTAGGCAACCGTGCCGCTGACTATCGGGCTGACCGGTGGTATTGCTGCTGGGAAGTCCGAGGCTCTTGCTGCCTTTGAACGCCTTGGGGCGGCGACGATCTCCAGCGACGCGGTTGTGCACGAGCTGCTCGATTCCGAGCCCCTGCTCGGTCGGGTGGTGGAGCGATGGGGGATGGACGTGGTGCCGGAGGGGCGGGTCGACCGTGTCCGAATCGGGGAGATCGTCTTTGCCGACCCCGATGAGCTGAAGTGGCTCGAGGGGCAGATCCATCCGCTGGTCGGAGAGAGGATCGGGGCTTGGCTGGGCTCGCTGGGAGCGGATGTCGGGGTGGCGGTGGTCGAGGTGCCGCTCCTGTTCGAGGGCGAGATGGCGCCGGTCTTCGACACCACCGTCGCCGTCGTCACCGCCGACGAGGTGCGGCGGGCCCGGGCCGAGGCGCGGGGACACACCCTGGTCGGCGAGCGCGAGGCGCGCCAGCTCTCTCAGGAGGAGAAGGCCTCCCGTGCCGAGCACGTGATCGAGAACGATGGCACGCTCGAGGATCTCGAGCGGCGGCTATCCGCCCTCATCGCAAAACTGGAGGGATGAAGAGGCGAAGGCGAAGGCGGCGGCGCCTGGTCATCGGGGGCGCGGCGGTGGCCGCAACGGCCGCCGTGGCCTTCTTGCTTCTGAGCGGAGTGGTCGACCGGGCTATACAGGAGCTGACCCTGCCCCTCCATCACGAGGACATCATCCGCCAGCAAGCCCGTGAAAAGCACGTCGACGCCTCGTTGATCGCTGCGGTGATCTATGCCGAGTCGAAGTTCAGCGACCGCACCTCCAGCGCGGGCGCCCGCGGCCTGATGCAGATAACTCCGGAAGCGGCCAATGAAATCGAGCGTCACAGCGGCGGCACGACCTTCAAGCTGAAGGATCTCGGCGACCCTGAAATCAACATCCGTTACGGCACCTACCTTCTGCGCGAATTGCTCGACCGCTATGAAGGGGACGTGGTCGCCGCGCTGGCTGCCTACAACGCCGGGCCCGGGAATGTCGACAAGTGGGGTGGGAGCGACCTGAGCATCGGGGGGATCCGGTTCCCCGAAACCCGCGCCTACGTCGATGAGGTGCTCGACAAGCAGCGCGCCTACCGCGACAAGTACGCGAAGGAGCTGGGCTACTGAGCCCCGAGGCCCCCCGACCGCGTGTGACGGCGCTGGCGATCGCCGTCGGCCTGGTGCTGGCCGACTCCTCGATAGTCGTCCTCGCCCTGCCGCAGATCTACCGCGAGCTCGACGCCAGCGTCGCCGGCGTCACCTGGGTGCTGATCTCCTTCAACCTTGTGATGGCCTTGGCGGCGGTGCCGGCGGCCCACCTCGCGCGCCGGGTCGGCCCCGGCCGGGCTGCTGCCGTCGGTCTGGCGGTATTTGCCGGCGCCGGCCTCGCCTGTGCGGCTTCGGCGACACTCAGCACGCTGATCGCGGCGCGCTGCGTCCAGGCGCTGGGCGGGGCCGCAGCCGTGACCGCGGTGCTGGAGCTGCTACCGGCAACCGTCGGTTCGGAGCGGCGCGCCACCGCGATCTGGGCGACCGCGGGCGCCACCGGCGCCGCGCTCGGCCCTGCGGTGGGAGGCATCCTGACCCAGCTCGTCTCCTGGCAGTCGATCTTCTTGATCCAGGTGCCGGTCGCGCTGGCGGCGGCGGTGCCCATCCTCGCCGTCGCCAAGCACGAGGCTGCGACCGGAGTCCTCCCGGCGGAGCTCCGCCGGACGGGCCGGCCGCACCTGCTTGCCAACCTGGCGCTGGCGATGGTCTCGGCGGCGATCGCCGCCGCCCTCTTCCTCCTGGTACTGCTGTTGATCGAAGGCTGGCGGCTGACGCCGATCGGCGCCGCGATCGTCGTCAGCGCGATGCCGCTCGCGGCGCTTCTGGGCAGCCGCCTCGGCCGGCTCGTTCCCAGCGCCCGGGCGCGGGCGGCGGCCGGGGCGATCCTCGTCTCCGGCGGGCTCGGCGGCCTGGCACTACTGCCTAAGGCGGAGGTCGCCCTGACCGTTCCGCCCCAGGTGATGGTCGGGATCGGGCTGGCCCTGGTTCTCTCGGCGCTGACCGAGACCGCTCTGGCGGGCCGTGCCCCTCAGGCGCTCCACGGCGGCTGGACGATCTCCGCCCGCCACGCCGGCGTCGTCATCGGCCTGCTTGCGCTGACCCCGATCTTCACCGCCGACATCGCCGAACAGCGCCAGGACGCGATCGACGCCGGCACCGCCGTGATCCTCGACTCGCGAGTTTCCCCGTTGCTCAAGATCGACCTGGCGCAGCGGATCGAGTCGCGCCTGGAAGAAGAGAAGGGGAGGGTGCCGACGATCGGCTCCGCCTTCGATCCGCTGCCGAGCGATGTGGAAGAGCGCGCGGCCGTGGTGGAGTTGCGCGACGAACTCCAGGAGCAGCTCAATCGCGGTGCGACGCACGCCTTCAGCCCCTCCTTCGCCCTCGCCGCTTTCCTTGGCCTCCTCGCCCTGATCCCGATCGGCCTGGCCCGGAGGGTCGACCTGTGAGCGCCGCGTTGAGAGGGAGGCTTCTGGTCGGCGGGGCGCTCGTCGCCGCCGTCGCGCTCGTCGGCATCTACCTCGTGGCGGGGGGTTCCTCCTACGCACCGGCGAAGACGCAGGATCCCTGCAAGCACAGGCCCTGGCGCAATCCCGAAGGCCTGGAACAGATCGCCGAGCAGTTCTCGTTTTCTGCCCTGGACGGGGCAGCCTGCAAGCTGGGGGTCAGTCGGGAGACCCTCGCCCAAGCGTTGGTGACGCCGGAGGGTCGCGAACACTTCATGCAGCGTTACGGGATCAGCGACGCCGAGCTGGCCCGAGCGATCCGCGCCGGCCTCCTGCGCGCCGTCGACGACGCCGAACGGGCGGGCGCCCTCAACCCGATCCTCGCCGCCCCCCTGCGCCAGACACTGAGGAGCATCCCGCTCGACCGGGCGATCGAACTGATCAACGACGCCGAATCTTTGCTCGAACAGGCGCAGAGCTTCCTCGGCCCCGCCCAGGGCCTGCTCGAACAGTTCCTTCCCTAGCGTCCCCCGGGCCGGGGGAGGATGGGCAGCTTTTTGACTCCCCGCTACTTCTTGAACTGGTACTTGCTCTTGCCAGGGAGCCAGGAGATTCCTTCGCAGAGCTGTTCGGGCGTTGTGCCCAAAGAGCCTGCCAGCTTGACGATCGTCCCCAGCCGTGGCTCGCGCCCGCCGCGCTCCAGCAGAGAGATCTCAGTCCGGTGCAGATCGCAGAGAAAGCCGAGCTCCTCCTGTGAGATCCCCTTCTTTTTGCGCGCTTTGCGCAGGTTGATTGCAAAACGTTCGCGTGGTTTCATCCGGTAATTCTCTGTCTGCCAAGACAGAAGCTCTACAGCCAAAACACCTACAGACAAAACCGAACGTTTATATACGAATCAGTCGCGAGTCGCGCGCCAGACCCAGAGCATCGCCAGCGGCTGCAGCGGGAGTCGTGCCCAGAGCGCCCAGCGGGGTATTCGCTTCAGGTCCAGTCCCCTGACCTGCTCAGGGTTGATCGCCATGTGCACGTTGGCGGGAAAGACTGCGAGCAGCAGAGCCAGCAGCCACCAGCGGGCGAAGCCGCGGGTCGGCCGGGCGAGCACCGCAGTCCCACCGACGATCTCGGCGACGCCGCTGAGCGCGACCGCCTCGCGGTGGCGGGGCAGCGAGGGAGGCATGATCGCTTCGTAGCTGCGCGGGATGACGAAGTGCATCGCCCCCGCGAAGGCGAAGACCCCCGCCAAAGCTTTCTGCGACCGACTCATCGAGCGGCCCAGTCTAGGAGCTTGCAGGCGCGAGAGGCGCCGGGGGTAGGGTCTCCGGGAACTCCCGGCGAAGCCGGCCCGGAGACCCTACCCCCGGCGCCTCACCCGACACAGGCCCTATCGTGAGTCGAAATGCCCGACTTCGAGCTCAACTCCGCCTACACGCCGACCGCGGACCAGCCGAAGGCGATCACCGGACTGGCCGAGGGCCTCGGCGAGGGTGACCGCTTCCAGACCCTGCTCGGCGCGACGGGCACCGGCAAGACCTTCACGATGGCGGCGACGATCGCGGCGGTACAGCGCCCGTCGCTGGTGATCGCCCACAACAAGACGCTCGCCGCCCAGCTCTGCAACGAGTTCCGCGAGTTCTTTCCGGAGAACGCGGTCGAGTACTTCGTCTCCTACTACGACTACTACCAGCCCGAGGCCTACGTTCCCGCCCAGGACCTCTACATCGAGAAGGACTCCTCGATCAACGACGAGATCGACCGCTTGCGCCATGCCGCCACGGCGGCGCTCTTCGCTCGCCGCGACACGATCATCGTCGCCTCGGTCTCCTGCATCTACGGGATCGGCTCGCCGCAGGTCTACAACGAAAAAATGCAGCTCTTCAAAGTCGGCGACGAGATCGACCGCGACGAGGTGCTGCGCAAGCTGGTCAAGATGCAGTACCAGCGCAACGACCAGGTTCTCGGCCGCGGCAGCTTCCGGGTCCGCGGCGAGGTGCTCGAGATCATGCCCTCCTACGCCGAGTCGGCCTACAGAATCGCGCTCTTCGGCGACGAGATCGAGGGGATCCAGCACTTCGACCCGCTGACCGGCGAGATCCTCGACACGATCGACCACGTCTCGGTCTGGCCGGCTTCGCATTACGTGACCCGCGACGAGACGCTGGATCGCGCGGTCGACGAAATCCGCGCCGAACTGAACTCGCGGACCGCCGAGCTGGAGGCCGAGGGCAAGCAGCTCGAGGCGCACCGGCTGCGCCAGCGCACCGCCTATGACATCGAGATGCTGAAGGAGATCGGCTTCACCTCGGGGATCGAGAACTACTCGCGCATCCTCGACGGCCGCCCGCAGGGCAGTCCCCCACACACGCTGATCGACTACTTCCCGGACGACTTCGTCGTCTTCGTCGACGAGTCCCACCAGACGATCCCCCAGATCGGCGGCATGTACGAGGGGGACCGCTCGCGCAAGCAGACACTGATCGACTATGGCTTCCGGCTCCCCTCGGCGATCGACAACCGACCGCTCAAGTTCGACGAGTTCCTCGAACGGGTGCCGCAGCTGGTGATGGTCTCGGCGACGCCGGGCCCGTTCGAGCGGACGGAGTCGACCCGGGTCGTCGAGCAGATCGTCCGCCCGACCGGGATCGTCGACCCAGAGATCGAGGTGCGCGAGACGCGCAACCAGATCGACGACCTGATGAACGAGATCAAGGTGCGGGCCGAGGCCGGCGACCGCGTCCTGGTTACGACCCTGACCAAGAAGATGGCCGAGGATCTGACCAACTACCTGCTCGAGTACGGGGTCAAGGTCCGCTACCTGCACTCCGAGGTGGACACCCTGGAGCGGATCCAGATCGTCCGCGACCTGCGCCTGGGCGAGTACGACGTCCTGGTCGGGGTCAACCTGCTGCGCGAGGGGCTCGATTTGCCCGAGGTCTCGCTGGTGGCCATCCTCGACGCCGACAAGGAGGGCTTCCTGCGAGGGGAGACCAGCCTGGTTCAGACGATCGGAAGGGCCGCCCGGAACGTCAACGGCCGGGTGCTGATGTACGCCGACCGCGAGACCGACTCGATGCGCGCCGCGATCGGCGAGACCGACCGCCGCCGCGCGATCCAGCTCGCCTACAACGAAGAGCACGGGATCACCCCGGAGACCGTACGCAAGGGGATCTCCGAGATGAGCGAGTTCCTGGCGATGGAGGACCGGGCGCCGCGCAAGCGCCGCGGCAAGCGCGCCGCCGAGTTCGCCGACCCGGCCGAGCTGGAGCGCGCGATCGTCGCCCTCGAGGAGGAGATGCTGGCCGCTGCCGACGACCTTCGCTTCGAGGAGGCTGCCCGTCTCCGCGACGAGCTGAGGGAGCTGCGGCGGGATCTGGACGGGATGACGGCAGGGGCATAGTAGGGCCCATCCCGGCAGGGGTTCCGCTTAACTTTTTCGGGCGTAGAGGCGATCCCGGCAGGGGTTCCGCTTAACTTTTTGGAGAGCGGATTCTGCTGACGCTCGGGCGGGTCGACCAAAAAGTACAAGACGCTCCATCCCTACCGGGATCGCCTTTTCCGCATTCGTGAGAGCATCGAGCACGTGACGATCTGTGGGGAGATTGCCGAGTGGGCCGTCGGGTTGCGGGTGGAGAACCTGCCGGCGAGTGTGCGGGAGCGGGCGGAGTTGCAGGCGCTTTGCGTCGCTGCGGCACGCGCAGCCGGAGAGGAGGCTGCCGTGCCGTTTGCCACCGTTGCGCCCGAGGGCCCGGTCGGGGAGGTCTACCGCTCCGCGGCGGCATCGATCGCCCACGACTGGGACGATTACCTTTTCATGGGGCACACCGGTCACTCGGCGGTGCCGGCTGCCGCTGCCTTCGCCTCCGATCCCGAGCGGCGCCTCGTCGCCCAGGTAGCCGCCAACGAGGTTGCCGGGCGCCTCGGCGCGGCTCTCTTCCTCGGTCCCCATAACGGCCAGTTCTGGGCCTCGATCCACTGTGCCTCTGCCGCGGTCGCCGCCTCGGTCGGCCTTGGCCTCGACGCCGAGCAAACCGCCCATGCGCTGGCCATTGCCCTTTACCAGCCGCCCTACGGGATGTGGCCGGGCTTCATGGGTCCGAAGAGCAAGCTCCTGACCGCAGCCGAGCCGGCAGCGGTGGGCGCGCGGGCGTCGCTGCTAGCTGCCGATGGCGTGACCGGCGCCCTCGACGTGATCGAGCACCCCCGTGGAGTTCTCGCCAGCCTCTCCTTCGCGCCGAGGCCCTCGATGTTCGGCGCCTTCGGCAGCGCTTGGTTGACCGACACGCTTGCATTCAAGCGACTGCCCGGCTGCGCCTATCTACAGTCGGTCGGTGAGGCCGCGCTTGCGGCGGGAGTCGCCGCAGAGGAGATCGCGGGGGTCGAGGTCGAAGCCGGCTGGCTCACCTGCGAGATGGAGGAGCTGGGACGGGGGCCTGACCTGACGCCGATCCGAGTCAACTTCTCCGCGACTCTGACCGTGGCGATCGCCCTGCTCGCCGGGCGGCTCACGCCGGCCGAGCTGGATCCCGCCTGGCTGGCGGAGCGCGAGCCGGGGATTCGCGAGCTCGCCGCCCGCGTCTCCGTCGTCCACGATCCGGTGCTGACCGCGAAGACGATGCTGGGATCGCTGGAGGCCGGCGCCTCTCCGGACCTCGGGTTGCGCGACCTGTTGCGCATCCGCCGCCGCCTCGGCGACGTCAACATGGCCGAGGCCAATCCTGGCCCGGCCGTACTGCGTGCGCTGCGTGCCGACCCTGGCCTGCGTCGATATCTCGGTCGCTCGCTGCGGCAGCAGCTGGCGGGTCGTGGTGGCGACGGCGGCATCGGCGACCTCGATACGGCGAGGCTTCGCATGACCTTCCCCAGTCGCCTGCGGATACGCCTGCGCGACGGCTCGACCCGTGTGGTCGAGGGTACGGAGCCGGCCTCCTGCGGTCGCCCCCCGGCCGAGCAGCGCGCCGTGGTCGAGGAGCGCCTTGCGACCGTCGGCGCTCTCGCTCGGGCTTGATCTCCGCTGAGCAGGGGCGCCGCGGTTATACGCCGGCGCCCCTGTGCGGTTCTAGCTATGCGAGAACCTTCGCGGCCTTGGCGCTGTCGGCGTAGAACTCGCCGCGCACGATCTTGCCGTCGGCGAACTTCATCAGGTGGGCAAACGGCGCTTCGAAGTTGTCGCCGTTATGGCCCGCCCGTTGGGTTCCCCGGATCACGACCCACTCGCCAGCGTCGATGAACTCTTCCGGCTCGACCCTGAACGATGACCAGTAGTTGGGGATCTGGGCAAAGTTTCCGACGATCTCGTCGCGGCCGTGGCTTTCTCCTCCGAGCGGCAGCTCGTCGGAGGTGAGCCAGGTGCCGTCCTCGGCCATCATCTCCTTCAGCGCTTCCAGGTCACCGCGACCGAAGGCCTCGTAGGCGGACCGGGCAGTGTCGAGATTCGACATCTCTCCTCCTTTGGAGTACTGGACCCTGCCTCGCAATCCACGCTACTCGTGACCCGAGCCGCGCGCAAGGCGTCTTAATTAATCTGCCGGCATGGCGATCGACGTCGGCGAGGCGAGCTTCGAGAGCGAGGTGATCGAGCGTTCGCACCAGGTCCCGGTGGTGGTCGATTTCTGGGCCGAGTGGTGCGGGCCCTGCCGGACCTTGACGCCGGCGCTCGAGGCGGCCGAGGCTGCGCGGGGAGGCAAGGTCGTGCTGGCCAAGGTCGACGTGGACGCCAACCAGGCGCTGGCCGGCCGTTACGGCGTACAGGGGATCCCTGCCGTCAAGGCATTCCGCGATGGCGCTGTCGTCGATGAGTTCGTAGGCGCGGTGCCAAAGGCGAAGGTGGAGGCGCTATTCGACGGCTTGGTCCCATCGCGCGCCGACGAGCTGCTGGCGTCCGGGGACGAGCTGTCCCTGCGAGAGGCCACCGAGCTCGAGCCGCGCCGTGCCGACCTAGCCGTAGCGCTTGCCCGCAAGCGTTTGGAAAGAGGGGCAGGCGACGATGCCCTGGCAGCGGTCGAGGGCCACGAGGGCGATTTCGCCGCTGAGGGAATCGCCGCCAGGATCGGCTTGACCGGGACCGGGGTGGGGATCGAGGCCTTCGAGGCCCTCGACCGCGGCGACCGCGAGGCGGCCCTCGAGGGCCTACTCGAGGCGATCGCCGCCGCAGATGCGGACACCCGCGAGCAACTTCGCCGTGCCGTTATAGGCATCCTCAGCGACCTACCCGCAGGCGACCCGGCCGCGATCGGCTACCGCCGCCGCCTAGCAACCGCCCTCTACTAACCGGCGCCCGGGCGCAGTCGCCGACCCCACCCTCCTCAAATCCGCTGACTTCCCGTTTCGTTCCGCTATCCGGAACGAAACACAAACTCAGCCGGATCGGGCCCGGATCAGCTCTTGAGAGCGTTGTTGGAGGAGCTGTCGAAGCCGGCGCATGACCGTGATCGGTTCCCGGTCGAGGCGAGGTCCGGTTACACGGGTCATCTCGATACCGGCGAGCTTTAGGCTCTCCTGGCGGATACGGTCGGCCTCGAATGCCGCTGGAGAACCGTGGTAGTCGTAGGTATCCAGTTCGACCGCGAATCGCCGGTCCGCCCAGTAGGCGTCCAGCTCATATCCCTCGACGAAGATGTTCATGGACGGCTGGGGCAAACCGGCGCCTCGAACCAAATCAATGAACCGACGCTCGAGGCCCGAGCGCGTAAACGCAGCCGGGCGATGGATCTCCAGCGCTGTGCGAAGTCGCGCCACTCCGCGGAAACCTCGGCTGCGTGCGACCAGCGCGTCCACCGCGATGAGGTCGAGGAGGCCTAGCCGGTGGGCGTTGTCCAGGGCTTGGCTGAGATACGGGTGGTCGACCGCGGCAAAGTCGAGCAGCACCCGGGGAACGGCGATTACCGGAATGCCTTCCACGCAGGTTTCGTCCTCGGTCAGCAGCGCTTCGGCGCTGTGCACGCAGATTGCGGGGCGCGTTTCCCGTGGACTGGTAGTCGTGACGTCTATCCGTGGTTGCCATCTCTTCGTCATTCCCCAAAGCCAGGCCGCGGATCGGTGGCTCAACAGCGCACCGTCGCCGCAGCTGAAGACCGCCGCAAGGCACCGTCCCTGCCGCGTGATCGCCGTGTGTCCGACCGCGTAGACGCCGTGGTGCACAGCGTGCAGGGATCCCGCATGGACCTGGCGTGAGATCGCGGCTTTCGAGTAGCCGAGCCGGAAGAGCTGAGCCGTAGAAACGATGCCGTGCTGCCGTCCGCTCACCGCCGCAAGCCCCCGGTGACTTCGTGTTTCGTTCCGCATAACGGAACTAAGGGCGAAGTCAGCAGTGTTCTCCCCCCGGGAACATCTGTTCGTATGCGTAGAATCGGCGCCGGTGGCTGCTTCTGACCGGATCGTTATTTCGGGTGCTCGCGAGCACAACCTCAAGGACGTCGACGTCGAGCTGCCTCGCGATGCGCTGATCGTGATCACCGGGCTCTCGGGCTCGGGGAAGTCGAGCCTTGCCTTCGACACGATCTACGCCGAGGGGCAACGGCGCTACGTCGAGTCGCTCTCCGCCTACGCACGGCAGTTCCTCGGCTTGATGGAGAAGCCCGACGTCGACTCGATCGAGGGGCTCTCGCCGGCGATCTCGATCGACCAGAAGACGACCTCGCGCAACCCGCGCTCGACCGTGGGCACCGTGACCGAGATCCACGACTACCTGCGGCTGCTCTGGGCGCGAATCGGCGTGCCGCACTGCCCCGAGTGCGGGGCCGAGATCACCGGTCAGACCCAGGAGCAGATCGTCGATCGGCTGATGACGCTCGAAGAGGGACTCAAATTCATGGTCATGGCGCCGGTGGTACGGGGGCGCAAAGGCGAGTACGGGAAGCTGCTGGAGCAGTTCCGGCTGGAGGGCTACTCGCGAGTCAAGATCGACGGCGAGCTGCGCCGCCTCGACGAGGAGATCGCCCTCGACAAGAAATTCAAACACGACGTATCGGTGGTCGTCGACCGCTTGGTGATGAAGCCGGACCTGCGGCGTCGCCTCTCGGAGTCGGTCGAGGCCGCCGCCGGTCTCGCAGCCGGCCTGGTCGAAGTCGAGATGGTCGACGCTGCCGGAGGAAAGGAGCCGCTGTTGTTTAGCGAGCAGTTCGCCTGCCTCAGCTGTGGCACCTCGATCCCGGAGCTGGAGCCGCGGATCTTCTCCTTCAACTCGCCCCACGGGGCCTGCGAGCGCTGCCACGGGCTCGGCTTCCAGCGCGTGATCGACCCCGAGCTGGTCGTCCCCGACCCGACCCTGTCGCTCTCCGAGGGCGCCCTGCAGCCCTGGAACCGCGGCGTCACCGCCTACTGGCGGCGGCTGATCGCGGCCGTCGCCGAGGAGTACGGGGTCGACGCCGAGAAGCCCTGGGCGAAGCTGAAGAAATCGGAGAAAGAGATCTTCCTCTACGGCACCGGCGACGATCGCCACCAGGTCACCTACACCAACCGCTTCGGCCGCCGCCGCTCCTACAAGGTCCGCTTCGAGGGGATCGTCAACCAGCTGCAGCGGCGCTATGAGGAGACCGACTCCGAGGTCAACCGCGAGCGGATCGAGAGCTATATGGCCGAGCAGCCCTGTCCGGATTGCGACGGCGCCCGCCTACGCCCCGAGAGCCTCGCGGTCAAGGTCGGCGGGATCAGCATCGCCGACTTCAGCCAGATGTCGGCCCGCGGCGCCGCCGAGTGGATCGGCTCGCTGGAGCTGACCGAGACCGAGCGGGCGATCGCCCGGCTGATCGTGCGCGAGATCTCCGAGCGCCTCGCCTTCTTGGAGAACGTCGGCATCGGCTACCTCTCCCTGGGGCGCTCGGCCCGCTCGCTCTCCGGTGGCGAGGCGCAGCGGATCCGCCTGGCGACGCAAATCGGCTCCAGCCTCGTCGGCGTGATGTACGTGCTCGACGAGCCCTCGATCGGCCTGCACCAGCGCGACAACGAGAAGCTGATCGCCACCCTCGACCGCCTCCGCGACCTCGGCAACACCGTGATCGTGGTCGAGCACGACGAGGGGACGATGCTGGCTGCCGATCACCTGGTCGACCTCGGTCCCGGGGCCGGCGAACACGGCGGCCACGTGATCGCCGCCGGCACGCCCGCCGAAGTCGCCAAGAACGCGGCCTCGCTGACCGGTCAGTACCTCTCCGGCAAGCGCAAGATCGAGCTGCCCAAAGAGCGGCGCCAGCCCAATGGGGCCCTGCGCGTCCGCGGCGCCCGCGAACACAACCTGAAGGGGATCGACGTCGCCGTGCCTCTCGGCGTCTTCTGCTGCGTCACCGGCGTCTCCGGCTCGGGCAAGTCGACGCTGGTCAACGAGACCCTGCACCACGCCGTCGCCAACCGGTTGCACCAGGCGAAGCTGCGCCCCGGCGCCCACGATGGCATCGACGGGCTCAGCCAGATCGACAAGATCATCAACATCGACCAGTCGCCGATCGGCCGCACGCCGCGCTCCAACCCGGCCACCTACACCGGCGTCTTCGACCACATCCGCCAGCTCTTCGCCCAGACCCAGGAGTCCCGCGCCCGCGGCTACAAGCCCGGCCGTTTCAGCTTCAACGTCAAGGGCGGCCGCTGCGAGGTCTGTCGCGGCGACGGCCAGATCAAAATCGAGATGCACTTCCTTCCCGACGTCTACGTGCCCTGCGAGCAGTGCCACGGCAAGCGCTACAACCGCGAGACGCTCGAGGTCCGCTTCAAGGGCAAGAACATCGGCGACGTGCTCGAGATGTCGGTCGAGGAGGCGGTCGTCTTCTTCGAGAACGTGCCGAAGATCGCCCGCCGCCTGCGCACCCTGCACGACGTCGGCCTCGACTACATCCGCCTCGGCCAAGCGGCGACGACCCTCTCCGGCGGCGAGGCGCAGCGGGTGAAGCTGGCGACCGAGCTCTCCAAGGTCGCCACCGGCAACACCCTCTACATCCTCGACGAGCCGACCACCGGCCTGCACTTTGCCGACGTCCAGCGCCTGCTCGACGTGCTCGGGCGCCTGGTCGACGCCGGCAACAGCGTCGTCGTGATCGAGCACAACCTCGACGTGATCAAGACCGCCGACCGCCTCATCGACCTCGGCCCCGAGGGAGGCGAAGAGGGGGGAGAGGTAGTCGCCACCGGTACCCCCGAGGAGGTCGCTGCGGTCGAGGGCTCCTACACCGGGAGCTTCCTCGCCGAGCTGCTCGAGCCGGCGAAGCCGAAGCGATCCGCGCGCAAGCGGCGGGAGCCGGTCGCGGCTTAAAGAAGGGCTCATCCGGGTAGCACCCCGTTAGCGGACTCGAAAAGGAGGGAGACGATGTCCCAATCGGCGTTGAGGCGGATGTTGATTCCACTTGGTGTGCTGATTGCCCTCGCGATGGCGGTGAGCGGCTGCGGCAGCAGCGGCGGGGGAGGGCCGAAGATCGCCTTCCTGCTGCCCGAGAACGAAACGCCGCGCTACGAAGCGCACGACCGTCCCGAATTCGAAGAAAACGTCGAAAAGCTCTGCGAAGAATGCGAAATCCTCTACAACAACGCGACCGAGGATGCGTCCAAGCAACAGAGCCAGGCAGAAGCGGCGCTGACGCAGGGCGCCGACGTCCTCGTTCTCGATCCAGTCGACGCCGCTTCGGCGGCTGCGATCGTCGAAAAGGCGAAAGCCCAGGGCGTCCCGGTCCTCAGCTACGACCGCCTGATCGAAAACTCCGAACCCGACTACTACGTCTCCTTCGACAACGTACGGGTGGGCGAACTGCAGGCTGAATCGCTCTCCGAAAAGCTGAAGGAAAACGGCAGCCCCAGCGGGCCGATCGTGATGATCAACGGCGACCCCGCCGACAGCAACGCGGCCCTGTTCAAGGAAGGCGCGCACAAGGGGTTCGAAGCCGCGGGTGTGCAGATCGCCAAGGAGTACGACACCCCCGAATGGTCGGCGACGAACGCCCAGAACGAGATGCAGCAGGCGATCACCGCCCTCGGCAAGAGCGGCTTCGAAGGCGTCTACGCGGCTAACGACGACACCGGCGGCGGCGCGATCGCAGCGATGAAGTCGGCCGGGATCGACCCGGAAGAAAGGCCGACCACCGGCCAGGACGCGACGGTCGCCGGCGTGCAGCGCATCCTCGTGGGCCAGCAGTACATGACCGTCTACAAGGCGACCGACAAGGAGACCAAGGTTGCCGCCGAAGTTGCCGTCGACCTCGCCGAAGGCAAGGAATTCCCGCAATCCCAGATCACCGACGAACCGAACAACGGCAAGGTGAAGGTCCCCTCGGTGCTGCTCGAACCGGTCGCGGTCACCAAGGACAACGTCAAGCAGACCGTTGTCGCCGATGGCTTCATCACCCCCGAAGAACTGTGCACAGGTCCATACGCCAAGGCCTGCAAGGAAGACGGCATCGAATAGGCAGGTGAGCGATGACCTCGGCCCCGCTGCTCGAGATCGACTCCGTCAGCAAGAGGTTCGGCCCGGTCCAGGCATTGGACCGGGTCGACTTCGTCGTTGAGGCGGGTGAGGTGGTCGGCCTGGTCGGCGACAACGGCGCCGGCAAGTCGACGCTGGTGAAGGCGATCGCCGGCATCCACCGCGCCGACGCCGGATCGATCCGTTTCGAGGGCCGGGAAGCCTCGATCGCCAAGCCCCAGGACGCGACCGAACTCGGCATCGCGACCGTCTACCAGGACCTCGCCCTCTGCGACAACCTCGACGTCGTCGCCAACATCTTTCTCGGCCGCGAGGAGATCTCCCCCGGGCCCGGGGAGGTGTCCCGGCAGCTTGACGAGGCGCGGATGGAGCATCGGGCCGGAGAGCTGCTCTCCGGCCTGGCGGTGACGATCCCGAGCCTGCGGACCGAGGTCGGGACACTCTCCGGCGGCCAGCGCCAGCAGGTCGCGGTGGCGCGCTCCCTCCTCGGCGAGCCCAAGGTCGTCCTGCTCGACGAGCCGACCGCGGCCCTCGGCGTGCCCCAGACCAAACAGGTGCTGGAGCTGATCCGGCGGCTGCGCGAGCGCAGTCTCGGCGTCGTCGTGATCAGCCACAACCTCGCCAACGTCTTCGAGGTCGCCGACCGCGTCGTGGTGCTGCGACTCGGCAAGCTGGCGGGCAGCTACGACGCCAAATCCACCCGCGAGGAGGAAGTGGTCGCGGCGATCACCGGCGCCGGCGCCGGCGATGGGGAGGAGGCGCAGGCGTGAGCGCCACCGCGCCGGCCGCGCCGGTGTCGGAGAAGGTGCGCGTCGCGCGCGCGGAGACCCTGCGCCGGTTCGTCCAGGGCGACCTCGCGTCGCTGCGGGTGGTGCTGGGGCTCGCGGTCATCTGGGTCATCTTCCAATCCCAGAACGACCGCTTCCTCTCGGCCGAGAACCTGACCAACCTGATGCTGCAGATCACGGCCGTGGGCCTGATCTCAGTCGGCATCGTCTACGTGCTGTTGTTGGGCGAGATCGACCTCTCCGTCGGCGCCGTCAGCGGTCTCGCCGCGGCGGTGATGGCGGTGCTCAACGTCCAGCACGGTTGGAGCCCCTACCTCGCGATCGCCGCCGGGGTGCTCGTGGGCACCGCGATCGGGTTCTTCCAGGGCGCGGTCTTCACCCGCTTTGGCGTCCCTTCCTTCGTCGTCACCCTGGCCGGCCTGCTCGCCTGGCAGGGCGCTCTGCTCCAGGTGCTCGGCTCGACCGGCTCGATCAACATCACCGACCCGAAGATCACCGGCCTTGCCAACACCTTCTACTCGGACGCCGTTGGCTGGATCGTCTGTGCGCTCATCGTCGGCGCCTACGCGGCCGTGGTGCTGGTCGGCCACCGTCGCCGCGTCGCCGCCGGCTTGACCGGCGAGGGTGTCGGGCCGCTGGTGCTGCGGATCGCCCTCGTCGCCGCGATCGCGGTCGCGGCGATCGCGATCCTCAACTCCGATCGCGGACTGCCGCTGGCGCTGCTCATCCTGCTCGGCTTCGTCGTCGGCATGGAGTACGTGGTCAAGCGCACCCGCTTCGGGCGCCACGTCTACGCCGTCGGCGGCAACGTCGAGGCGGCGCGCCGGGCCGGCATTCGCATCGACTGGGTTCGCATCGCGGTCTTCGCGATCTGCAGCACGATGGCGGCAATCGGCGGCATCATGGCCGCCTCCCGATTGCTCGCCGTGAACCAGAGCTCGGGAGGGAGCGACCTCCTCCTGCTTGCGATCGCCGGTCCGGTGATCGCCGGCACCAGCCTCTTCGGCGGGCGTGGCTCGGTCTGGACCGCGCTTCTCGGTGCCCTCGTGATCGGCTCGATCTCCAATGGCATGGACCTCCTGGCCCTCTCCTCGGCGGTCAAGTTCATGGTCACCGGCGGGGTGCTGCTGCTCGCCGTGATCGTCGACGCGATCGCCCGTCAGCAACGCCAGGCCGCGGGCCGAGTTTAAGCCTGGACGAAACGCGGGTCTTCTATGCCTGGCATTGGGAAATCGGCGTTTCGTCAGCTGGCGACGAGAAGCGAGGCGCCGATCGCGCCGCCCAGGTCGCCCAACTCGGCGATCAGCATTTTTGGCGGGTCGTCTGCGACAAAGATGTGCTTGCCCATCTCTCGCTCGATCTCGGCCGAGAAGCGCTCGCCGAAGCGCCCCCCGAGTCCGCCGCCGATCACCACCGCCTCGACGTCGAGCAGGTTGCAGGCCGAGGCGATGCCGGTGCCCAGATAACGCACCGCGCGCCGGATCAGGCTCTCGGTCAGCGGGTCCTTCTCGCGCAGCGCGTGCTCCCAGACCGAGCTGGTCAGCCGGTCCCTGCCGCGCTTCTTCATGATCTTGAAGAGGTCGGTCTCGACGCCGGCGGCGTGTTCGCGGCGGGCCTTCGCTTCCATCGCCGCGCGCCCGGCGTAGGCCTCCATGCACCCTCGCCGACCACAGGGACAGCGGGCGCCGTTGCGCTTGACGACGATGTGGCCGATCTCGCCGGCCGCGCCGCGTCCGAGCCATGGCTTGCCGCCGAGGATGATGCCGCCGCCGACGCCGGTTCCCCACCAGACGCCCAGTAGCGAGTCGTAGGGCTTGCCAGCTCCGAGGCTGTACTCGCCTTCGACCGCGACCTGGACGTCGTTGCCGAGCCGCACCTCGGTGCCGAGCGCTTTCGCCAGCGTCTCTCCGAGTGGGAAGCCGCCATCCCAGCCCGGCAGGTTGCGCGCGCCCGAGACAACGCCGGTCTTGCCGTCGGCGTCTCCGGGGGAGCCGACGCCGACCCCCTGCAGCGCCTCCGGCTTGACCCCGGCGGCCGCGGCCGCCTCGCGCAGGGCGTCCTCCATCGCGCGGGCGACATCGGCCGGGCCGCCCGAGGTGGGGGTGGGGTGACGCGCTTCGCCGAGCACTTTCCCGTCCTGGTCGACGATCACCGTCTGGATCTTGGTTCCGCCGAGGTCGATGCCTCCCCGTAGCTTGGCCTCGGCCGCGCTCACGGCTGCAACCCGAACCCGTCGGTGAGCAGGTAGGCGATGACGAACGCGCTGCCGCCAATCAGGATCAGCCAATAGCGCCAGTAGTGGCCGCCGCGCGGCCTGTGAATCGCCATCGTCAGGCGCCGGCCGGCGCCGCGCCCTGCAGCACGCCGATCAGCTCCTGGCTGACCGGGTCATCCTTGACGCTGATGCCGACAAGGGTCGCCTTCTCGCCCTCGGCGGGGGACTCGATGGTCAGCGACGTCATACCGCCGCTGGCGTCGGTGCCGATATTCAATCCCGCCCGCTCCCAGAGCGCGACCTCGTCGCCGAGCTTGTAGCTGCGGCCGACGTTGAGCTTGAAGGCGTAGAGCTTCTCCGGCGTCACGGCGAGCATCACCTTGTCGGGGAGGCCGCCCGCCTTCTTCTTGCGCAGCATCTTGATCCCGGCGTAGACGAGCCCTCCCATCTGCGCCTTTGAGGCGACGTAGTTGGCGCTGGCGCCGCCCTGGCGGAAGCCGGCGGCCGCAAGCACCTTTTCGCCGTTGACGCGCGACTCGACCAACTCGACGCACTGTCGCCGCCAATCGGCGACCTGATCGGGGCTCATCTCGAACATTCCCATCGCGGACTTCCTCCTTGGCAGGGTTGCGGCACGACCTTACTTGCGGCTGCTCTGGAAAGCTAGAGACGTGGCCGATGAGCAGACGGGTTGGCGCATCTGGTGGGCGAAGCGCCGCTGGTACGAGCGCAACCGCCGGCCCTTGCGGCGCTGGCGGCTGGCCCGCCACGCAGCGCGCGGCGGCTTCTTCATCCGTCAGCCGGTCGAGGGGGAGGTGCTGGAGGCGCTCGACGAGGGGCGGCTGCGGATTGGCGAAGGGGCTCTGCTCGAGCCGGGCTGCTGGTTGACGATGGCACCTGAGGCCCGGATCGAGATCGGCGTCGGCTGCTTCCTCAATCGCAACACGATGTTGGCGGCGCTCGAGTCGATCGAGATCGGCGACCACACGATGCTCGCCAACGGCTGCTTCGTCGGCGATTCGTCGCATCGCTTCGACGACCCGGAGAAGCCGATCACGCACCAGGGCTTCACGTCAAAGGGCCCGGTAAGGATCGGCTCCAACTGCTGGCTCGGCGTCAACTGCGTCGTCACCAGCGGGGTCACGATCGGCGACCGCTGCGTGATCGGCGCCAACTCGGTCGTCACGCACGACCTGCCGCCAGGCACGACCGCGGCGGGCGCTCCTGCCTCTGTGATCAAGTCGGCTTAAAGGCGCCGATCGACCCCTATAATCCGCGGACGGCCGTGACCCGAAGGGCATGGACCCCCATGAACCTCGTCGAACTCGTCGAATCCCCTCACGTACAAGGTGACGTGAAGCTCATCCGCGCCAAGGCCGAGCTTCGAGCCGCGCTTGCTTCGGCGCGCCGCGAGGGACGCTCGATCGGCCTCGTCCCGACGATGGGCTACCTGCACGAGGGCCATCTCTCGCTACTGCATGCGGCCCGCGCCGAGTGCGACCTCGTCGTCATGAGCCTCTTCGTCAACCCGGCCCAGTTCGGGCCCGGCGAGGACCTCGACCGCTATCCGCGCGACGAGGAGCGCGACCTGGGCCTCGCCGGTGAGGCGGGAGTCGATCTCGTCTATGCACCGCCGGTCGAGGAGGTCTATCCGGAGGGCTTCGAAACCCACGTCGAGGTCGAGGGTGGCCTCACCACGGTCCTCGACGGAGACCCGTCCCGGCGCGGCCCCGAGCACTTCCGCGGCGTCGCTACCGTCGTCGCCAAGCTCTTCAACACGGTCCAGCCCGACGTCGCCTACTTCGGCCAGAAGGACGCCCAGCAGGTGGCCGTCATCCGTCGCATGGTCAGCGACCTCGACATTCCGGTGCGGGTCGAGGTGCTGCCGATCGTTCGCGAGGCGGACGGGCTGGCGATGAGCTCGCGCAACGCCTACCTCGACCCGCGCGCCCGCGAGCAGGCCACGGCGCTCTCGCGGGCCTTGCACGCGGCCGAGACGGCCGCGGTGGTCGGGGGCCTGGACGCGGCCCTCGATGCGGCCCGCACCGAGCTGCGCGCCGCCAGCGTCGAGCCCGAGTACCTGGAGGCACGCGATGCGGAGAACTTGAACCCTGTGGCCAAGCCCAACGGCCGGCCGGTACTGATCGCCGTCGCTGCCCAGGTCGGCGGTGCCCGGCTGATCGACAACGTCTTGATCCAACCCCGGACTTCAACAACAGAGAGCTGACACGGGAGGCAACTATCTGATGCAAAGGCAGATGCTCAAGTCCAAGATCCACCGGGCGACGGTGACCGACTGCGACGTCGACTACATCGGCAGCATCACCGTCGACACCGAGCTGATGGCCAGCGCCGACCTGATCACCAACGAGCAGGTCCACGTCTGGGACATCGACAACGGCGCCCGCTTCGTCACCTACGTGATCGACGGCGAGCCCGGCTCGGGCACGATGCAGGTCAACGGCGCCGCCGCCCACCTGACCCGGCCCGGCCACAAGATCATCGTCGCCTCCTTCGGCGCCTACGACGAGAGCGACCTCGAGACCTACTCGCCGGTCGTCGTCCACGTCGACGACGAGAACGAGATCGTTGCCGTCGACAGCCACCCCGAGGTGCTCCTCACCGAGCCGGCACACGCGTCCGACGCGGAGATGGCCTAATGAGCTCCGGCGCCCGCTCCCACACCGCGCCGCCCGAGGGGCGCCAGCCAGTGAGCCTGCCGCGCCTGGCCGAGATGAAGGCGGCCGGCGAACCGATCGCGATGGTCACCGCCTACGACTACCCCTCGGCCAAGGTTGCCGAGGAGGCCGGTGCCGACATCGTCTTGGTCGGCGACTCGGCAGCGATGGTCGTGCTCGGCCACTCCGGCACCGAGGCGGTCTCGATGGAGGAGATGATCGTGCTCGGCAAGGCCGTGCGCCGCGGCCTGAAGACGCCGCTGATGGTCGGCGACATGCCGATGGGCAGCTACGAGTCGAGCAACGAGCTGGCGATCCAAAACGCCCAGCGCCTGGTCAAGGAGACCGGCTGCCAGACGGTCAAGCTGGAGGCAGGGGGGATCTCGGTAGAGCGAGCCCGCGCGATCGTCCGCTCCGGCATCCCGGTGATGGGCCACGTCGGCCTCACGCCGCAGACCGCGACCGCCCTCGGCGGCTACAAGGCCCAGGGCAAGACCGCCCAGCAGGCGATCCAGCTATGCGAGGACGCTCTGGCTCTGCAGGCGGTCGGCTGCTTCGCGATCGTCTTCGAGGCCGTTCCGGCGGCAGTCACCGAGGCGATAGTCGAGAAGCTCGAGATCCCGTCGATAGGCATCGGCGCCGGCCCCGCGACCTCCGGCCAGGTCCTCGTCTTCCACGACCTGCTCGGCATCACCACCGGCCGCATGGCCAAATTCGTCAAGCGCTACGCCGACATCCACGGCGAGATGGTCGGCGGAGTGCGCCAGTACGTAGACGAGGTCCGCTCACGCCACTTCCCCGAACCCGACCACGTCTACGGGGTCGAGCCGGCGGAGCTGGCCGAGCTGCGGCGCTACCTGGAGCAGGAGAGTCTTACCTCGGCCAAGGCCTGGGATTGGGAGCCGTTGTCATAGGACTCGGAGCGCCTTGCTTGCTGAAGCGGTCCTCAGGGGCCTACGTAAATAGAACCCGGGCCCCAGGGCCCCCAGCCGCTGTAGGCGTAGGCTCCGCCCCCCGCGTACATATAGCCCGGCCCCCAGGGCCCCCAGCCGTTGTAGGCGTAGGCCCCGCCTCCCTGTAAGAACGGGCACGTGTACATAGAACCCGGCCCCCAGGGCCCCCAGCCGCTGTAGGCGTAGGCTCCGCCCCCCGCGTACATATAGCCCGGCCCCCAGGGACCCCAGCCGTTGAAGATGTAGGTTCCGCCCCCCGCGTACATATAGCCCGGCCCCCAGGGACCCCAGGCGTTCATAATGACAACCTTGCCGCTTGGATCGCCAACGTTGACGGGATTCTCGTCCGCGTAGCCATAGGTTTCGCCGGTTTCACCCTTCAGCGGATCGACCATCAGAAACTGAGCCGTCGAGGGGTCGTAGACGCGGGCTCGCAGGTAGATCAGTTCAGTGCTCGAATTCGTATATTGACCGTCGTAGCCGAGTGCTGTCGAGGCGGCGCCAGTATGCCCTTCGACAGCACCGTAGGGGGTGTAGGTGTAAGTGCCTTTGGTTTCCCCTTTCGAGTTTGTCAGCAGGCGGGTCGAGCCTTGTTGGTCGTGGTGCAGATAGGTCGGCGCTTCCGAGGCTATCTGCTCGAAGGGAAGCCCTTCGGGTCCGTAGATGTAGTAGCTGGTCCCGTCGTAGAGCAAGAGCGGCAGCTCACCGGAGACGTCCCATGTCAGCTGGGCTTTCGTGCCGGAGACTTTCTGAGAGGCGCGCAATCCGTTGCCGTCATAGGCATAGGTGTCTTCGATCGCTTTGATTTCGCCTTCTTTTTCACGCGTCGCCGAGATCAGGTTGCCGGCTTGGTCATAGCCATATTTGGTCACCGGGCCTTTTTCGGGTTTGGCTTCGGTGCGCTCGCCAAATTTGTCGAAGACGTATTTAGTCGTGCCAGCTTCTTCGAGCTGTGAGGCTTTGTCGTATTTGAGCGTTGCAGCACCAAGTTTGGTGGGGTTGCTGGCAGCGTCGTAGGTAAAGGAGGCTCCCGCTCCTTCTTTCAGCCGCTCGCGTTCGTCGTAGACGTATTCGGGTTTTCCAATCCCGGGCAGGCCAGTTTGGGTTGCGGATTTGAGTTGCCCGGCTTTGTCCCGTCCGTAGGAGATCGAGGCCAAAGTTTCCGCGCCGCGCTTCAGCGTCGTTTTTTCAAGCTGGCCAGCTCTGTCATACGTGTATTCGTCTTTGTCTTCGGATTCACTGGGGAAGGTCGTTATTTTCGGTAGAGAGTCACGGTTGTAGGAAAATTTGGTTTCTTTACCAAGCCAGTCTTCGACCGTTTCAAGGCGGCCGGCTTTGTCGTAGGTCCGCTTTACCGTTTTGCCGTTGGGGTAGATGATTTCGGTGACCTGGTTGCCGAGGTCATATTTGTATTCGACGACTTCTTTGTTGCCGTTTTCAACTTTTGTCAGACGGTCCAGTTCGTCATACGTCTCTTTGGTCGTCCCCGTGCCGTCGGTCATTTCGGTGACGTTGCCATCTTTGTCATATTTGAAGGTAACGTCTTTTGTCGCTTCTTCGGAGTAGTTGATTTCTTTAAGGCGATTGCCAGCGTCGTAGCTATAGCTGACTGTCCGGCTTTCCGGGTCCGTAACTTCTTTGAGGTTACCGACGGCATCGAATTTTCGGCTCGTTTTGCGTTCGAGGGGATCAATGGCTTCCGTAACCTGCTCAAGAGAATTACGTTCGTATTTCGTCGTCTGTTCGTTGCCGTTCGTCTTGCTTTTGACCTTACCTTCAGCGTCATAGGCGGTTTTAATGAGGTTTCCGTTTGCCGCTTTGACTTCAATCCGCTGGTTGTTGGCGTCATAGGTATAGGTAGTGGCGTGGCCGTTGGGATTCGTCAGCACTTCCAGGTTGCCGTTTGCATCGTATTTAAATTTGGTTTCATTCCCGAGGGGGTCCGTCACCAGGGTGCGGCGGCCTTGGGCGTCTCGTTCCGTTTTGGTTTCGAATTGAGATGCTTCAGCCCCTTCTTCGTTTCCACGCGGGCTCACTTCGGAAATTAGCTGGCCGTCTTCGTTATACGCCCAGGTTCTCTTGTCGCCAGCCGCGTTGATTTCGGCTTTCTTGTTGCCATAAGCGTCATATTCGAATTTAGTTTCCCGTCCGAGCGGATCGGTTTCGACTTCAAGATCGCCATTAGCGGCGTATTTGAATTTGGTTTCTTGTATTTTTTCGCCAGGCGCTGGTCGTTTGATCGATTCAGGGTCTCCCGCAGCGTTGCGAGTAGTCGTCGTAGTCTCGCCCTTGGGCGTTGTTTCTTCGGTCACGTCGTGCGTTTTGTTGTAGGCCCATTTGGTTTCGTTTTCGTTGGGGTCTTTCTTCGACGTCTTATTGCCTTCCGCGTCGTAGCCATAGATGGTCACCTGGTTGTTGGAATCGGTGACTTTGATCAGTGCCAGCGAAGAGTTGTATTCGTATTTGTTCGTCTGTGCTAGCGCGGTTCCGGAGGCTTTGATGATTTCGGTGGGCTCATTGGCCTGGTTGAACTTTTCAAGGGTTGTGGAGCCGTTCGGCTCGGTAACTGTCGTTTCTTTGACGCCACCAGTTTCGGCGTATTCCAATTTGCGTTTGTTTTCCAGCGGATCAGTTTGCAGTTTGACGCGACCGGAGGCGTCATATTCGTTTTTCGTTGAGTTGCCGCGTCCATCCGTGAGTTCGGTGAGACGGTGAGAGGTGTCGTATTTGAATTTCCAGCGAGCTTTTTCTTCTCCGGGCATGGTCACGCTGACGAGGTTGCCGGATTCGTAGGTGTATTTCACTTCGTGTCCCATTGGGTCTGTGATACTTGCAACCTTGCCTTCTTTGTAGGTAAATGTGAGTGCGCGCCCGGCCGCGTCTTTGACTTTTTCGAGATTGCCTTCTTTGTAAGTGAGCGAAAGAGCATTGGCACGACGATCAGTAGCTTTGATCAGCTGCCCGGCACCGTTGAATTCCAGCTTTTCTTGATCTGGCAGGGTATAGATGTAGTTTTCGCCTTCTTTGACCAGGGTCGCCTCGGTCCAAGCGTACGGGCTGTATGTGCCTCCTTTGAGAAAGAAGACAGCGCTCGAGCCGTCATCCTGGTGGACCGTCGCCGTTTCGCTTTCGCTGCTGATTTCGAGGTGCGCACTGTAGGTCCCGGTCCAGCCGTAGCCGAAGGGCCCCGAGGTTGCCTGACTGGCCGCCAGCTGAGAGTTGTATGAGCGAGCGATCTTCAGTGCGGGCCCACGACCGTTGAGGGAGACATCGGCCTGGCTCTCGGTGAGGTTGCCGTTCGCCGTGTCGATTGGATCCCCCTGACAGACCTTGCAGACGTATGGGTCGGCGGGATTGCCGGGACCATATTGTTCTTCTTTAATTGGAACTTTTTCACCCAAGTATCCATCTTCAGTCTGTTCCAGGGAAGTTGTAACCAAGGATTTTTCAGGACAGAGTCCCCCTCCCGCCACTTCAAAAGGAAGTTCCGCGGCGGAGAATTTGTCGTGCCCGTTTGTGCCGTCCTTGCCCTTGACGTGAAGCACCAAGCTTTTATCCCGGTATGTGCATTCGAGAGTGGTTTTGCCGAGGACGGTGCATTTCACAGCCGTTTCACCTTGGCTGGCTTTGAGTTCTCCTAAGTTTTCGGCCGTCTTTGTCAGTTCGAATTTAGTTTTTTCGAAAAACGAGGTAACAGTGCAGTTGTCGTGCGCTGAGGTCGTCCCACAATTCGAATAAGTCTGGCCGGTGCGATCTATGTACTGCGGGCTGCCCATGCCTAAGACCGTACCTTTTAAGACGCTGCCTAAACATAAGACGGTCATGGTTGGTTTTACCGTTTTAAGGCTCCAGACGGAGCCCGATGATAGTTCCAAGGTGAGGGACGTGAATTGATTCGCCGATGGACATGGATATTCATTGGCCTTGCACAGCGCGGTCAATTCGGCGCTGGCCGAGGATGTCCCGGCGGATGACATCGCCATCAAGATCGCGAAGATCACAGGGCCGAACAACTTGGGTGGTCTCACTGGGGCTCTCCCTTCACGCGCATCGGCTCGTGCCTATGGCTCGTCTCTCTCACGGTTCCTCCGCCGGGCGCGAGGTCCCATAACCGCTCGCGATTGTCTACCACAGTGCGACTCAATACGCAAGAATTTTTTAGGAAAAAACGCGATTACGATTGGGTCCATGCCGATCTACGAGTTCGAGTGCCCGGATTGCGGTCATCGCTTCGAGGAGCTGACGCCAAGCGATACCCGGGCCCTTGCCTGTCCCGACTGCGGCTCGAGAGAAGCCCGCCGGCTGCTTTCGCGTGTTTCGCCGCCCGGCCGGCAGCCCCGCGGGGCAGGAGTCCGCTCCGGCGAATCCCAGCGGCGGGAGCGCGAGGCGGCGCGCGGCGAGCGCCTCGCGGAGACCAAGCGCAGGCGGGCGGCGGGAGATCCCTGATGGCCACGGCCGAAGAGAGGCGCGAGGAGCTCGTCTCCCTTTACAAAGAGGTCCAGGCGTGCACCCGCTGTCCCCTGCACGAGACCCGCACCAAGGCGGTCTTCGGGGCCGGGGACGCCGATGCCGACCTGATGTTCGTCGGCGAGGCGCCCGGGGCCGAAGAGGACCGGCAGGGGCTGCCCTTCGTCGGCCGGGCCGGCCAGTTGCTCAACCAGATGCTGGAAGAGATCGGACTCTCCCGCGAGGAGGTCTTCATCGCCAACGTGCTGAAGAGCCGACCGCCTGGCAATCGCGACCCCCAACCGCTGGAGATCGAGGCCTGCCGTCCATATCTCTTCGACCAGATCCGGCTGATCGAGCCGACCGTGATCTGCACGCTGGGCAACTTCGCGACCAAGTTGCTCAGCGGCAACCCGGCTGGGATCACCAAAGTGAGGGGGGCTCCGCAGGTGCAGGAGCTGGGCGGTCGCACCGTCTTTCTGTTGCCGCTCTTCCACCCGGCAGCCGCGCTGCGCACGCCGGCGGTGAAGGAGACCCTGCGCGAGGATTTCGCCACCTTGCCGGACCTGCTTGCAATGGGTCCGCCTGCCGGTCCCGAGCCGGGCGACGAGCCGCTGGAGGAGGACGCCGAGCCGAGTCCCGAGCCCCCCGTCGACCAGCTCGACTTCTTCGGGTGAGCGTGGAGACGCATTCGGCTGCCGAGACCGAAGCACTCGGGGCTCAGCTCGCCGAGCGTCTCGGCCCCGGCGACGTGGTCGTCGTCAGCGGTGAGGTCGGCGCCGGCAAGACGACCATGATCCGCGGTGCCTGCCGGGCGCTGGGGATCGAAGGCCCGATCACCTCTCCGACGTTCACGATCGGGCATCGCTATGAAGGCGGACGCCTACTCGTCTCCCATCTAGACCTCTACCGACTCGGAAGCCTCGAGGACGAGGATCCGGCCCTACTCGACGACTACCTGACGCCAGGCGGGGTCTCCTTCGTCGAGTGGCCGGCCGTGGCCGAGCCGCGACTGTCGGACTGGCGTGTGGTAGCTGTGCGAATTGGCCACGCCGGCGGGGACAACCGCACGATCGAGCTGCCCGCCGCAGCCACCCGCAGATAGGCGTGTTCCAGGGAGAGCCGGTGCATGTAGCATCGGGCGAAAGTCGAACGCGAACTGGAGGGGCCCCGATGAAGGGACTGAAGACGCTGACCGCGGTGCTGCTGGGGTTGGCGCTGCTGGCAAGCGCCGCACCGGTCTCGGCGCAGGCAGCCGCCTACAAGCACTACGTCGCCTGCGGGGTCACGGAAGAAGCGAAGCCCGCTCACCAATGCTCGAAGAAGAGCAAGAAGGGCGCCTTCTTCAAGAGCCTCAACGGCGATGTCAACTACAGCATCTGCGTCAAGTTCCCAACTGGCAAAAACATCTGCGCCAAATCTCAGCCGGCGAAACAGGGCATTCTCTACTTCAACAAGATCACCTCCAACATCCCGGGTAGGCACCGGGTCAGCTGGTTTGTCGAAGGCAAACGCGTCGGCGTCTTCCACTTCGCGATCCCGGGCTGACCTCGCCCGCGACGCCACGGCGACGGTCGGTTTCGACACTGCGACCGCCGACACGGCGGTCTGCGTCAGTCGCGGCGACGAGGTCGTGAGCGAGGAGCTGGTCGGGCCGGCGCCCGGCGGCAGTCCGCGGCACTCGACTGCGCTGCTCGCCGAGGTCGAGCGGGCGGCGGCCGCGGCCGGGGGTTGGGGTGCTGTCGGACGAATCGCGGTTGGCCTCGGGCCCGGCTCTTTTGTCGGCATACGTATAGGCCTCGCCACGGCCCACGGCCTCGCGGCGAGCACGGGCCTGCCGGTGAGCGGGGTCTGCACCCTCGATGCGCTCGGGCGGAGCATTGGCGAAGCTACAGACCCGGGTCGTTGCCACCTCGCCGTTCTCGATGCGCGCCGGGGGGAGGCGTTTGCTGCCCTTTACTCTTCGGCCGGCGAGCGACTCTGGGAGCCGTTTGTCGCCACTCCGGCCACCCTCGCCGACCGGATCGCCGCGCTCGACGAACCGCCGCTGGCAGCGGGGTCGGGCGCGATACGATTTCGTCGAGAGCTGGCAAGTCGGGAAGCCGAGATTCCCGCCGATGCAGACCCCGTGCACCGGATCGCCGCCCGGCATGTCTGCGCCCTGGCAGATGCCGGGAAGGGCGAGGGCGGGGCCGCTCCAGATCCGATCTACCTGAGGCCTCCCGATGCGCAGAGATGGCGTGAACGAGACAATCTCCAGACAGCCGAGTGAGGTGGCCGGGGAGACCGCGATAAGGCGGCTCGCCTACAGCGACCTGCCACGCGTGATCTCGATCGAGCGCCGTTCCTTCCCGGTCCCCTGGTCGCTGGCGATGTTCGTCCTCGAGCTTTCCAAGCCATCGGGGATCTGCCTGGCCGCTAACAAGGGAGACGAGCTCCTTGGCTATCTCGTCTGTTCCCGCTACGAGCAGGTCTGGCACCTGATGAACGTTGCCGTTGCTCCGGAGCAGCGCCGGGCCGGGGTCGCTCGCGGCCTGATCTCACGGCTGGTGGACGAGGCGGGAGGGCGCCTGCCGTTTACGCTCGAGGTGCGGGTCTCGAACTTGCCGGCGATCGCGATGTACGAACGCCTTGGCTTCCGTTCGTCGGGGGTGCGTCCTCGCTACTACCAGGACAACGGCGAGGACGCGCTGATCATGTGGCTGGACTAGTGCTCGCCATAGAGACGTCGTGCGACGACACCTGCGCTGCGGTGCTGGACGGTCCGCGCGTGCTCGCCAACACGATCTCCTCTCAGGCGGCCGCACATGCCCAGTTCGGCGGCGTCGTCCCCGAGGTCGCCTCGCGCCACCACCTCGAGCTGACCGCACCGGTCGTCGAGGCGGCATTGAACGAGGCCGGCGTGGCGCTCGACCAGATCGAGGCGGTCGCGGTCACCGCCGGCCCAGGCCTGATCGGGGCCCTGCTGGTCGGCGTCAGCACCGCGAAGGCGATCGCCGCGCCGGGCAGGCTGCCGCTTATCCCGGTGGACCACCTGCAGGGCCACGTTGCAGCCAACTTCCTCGAGCCGGACCCCCTGGAGCCGCCGTTCCTCTGTCTCGTCGCCAGCGGCGGTCATACGTTGCTCGCTGGAGTCCAGGACCACGCCGGCTACGAGCTGCTCGGCCAGACCCTCGACGATGCGGCCGGAGAGGCTTTCGACAAGGTCGCGCGACTGCTCGGCCTCGGCTATCCGGGCGGCCCGGCGCTGGAGAAGCTGGCGCGCGAGGGCGATCCCGGGGCCTTCGAGATGCCGGTGGCGATGAGTCGCGATCCCGGCCTCGACCTCAGCTTCAGTGGCCTGAAGACGGCGCTTGTCTACCTTTGCCGGGATCTTGGCCCGGAGGGGACGGAGGAGCGCCGAGCGGACCTGGCCGCGAGCTTCCAGGCGGCTGCAGTCAGCCAGCTCGTCGCCAAGCTGGAGCGGGCACTGAAGCGAGGGGAGTGGCAAGCGGTCGCCCTTGGCGGTGGCGTCGCAGCCAACGGCGCCCTGCGCGAGGCGATGGCGGCGCTCTGCGAGCGGCGGGGCGTCAAGCTCAAGCTCGTCGCTCGCGAGCTCTGCACCGACAACGCAGCGATGATCGGCTCCGCTGCCCGTTTCGCGACTCCCATCCCGTACCCGACCTATCTCGACTACGACGCCTTTCCCACCCGCCGCCAAAACCCCGCGGTATGACCGTCGTCACCGTTTACTCGCGGCCTGGGTGCCATCTCTGCGGGGAGGCGGTGGAGGCGCTCGTCGCTCTGCACGGCGAGGGCTACAGGTTCTCGCTGCACGAGGTCGACATCGAGAGCGAGGAGTTGCTGCTGCGGCGCATGCTGGAGAAGATCCCGGTGGTCGAGATAGACGGCATCGTCGTCTCCGAGCTGCTCCTCGACGAGGCGGCGGTGCGGGCGAGGCTCGATACTGTGGGGGCGTGAGCGCCACGATCGAAGAGCAGGACGTGCCCGGCGGGCTGATCGTCGACGGCGAGCGACTCTCGCTCGGGGTGGCAGCGCGCCTCTCCCGCTACCTCCAGGTACTCACCCAGGCGCGCAAGATGGGTCGCGAGACGATCTCCTCGCAGGAACTCTCCGAGTACACGCACATCAACCCGACCCAGATCCGTCGCGACCTTTCCGGCTTCGGCAAGTTCGGCAAGCGCGGGGTCGGCTACAACGTCGACTCGCTGGTCTCGGAGATCCGCAAGATCCTGCGCACCTCGGGCCAGCACAACATTGCCCTCTTCGGCGCCGGCAACCTCGGCCAGGCGATCGCCAGCTCCGACATCTTCGCCGACCACGGCTTCCAGATCGTCGCCATGTTCGACGTCGACAGCGAGGTGGTCGGAACCGAGGTCGGCGACCTGCGGGTTCGCGACTTCGGCGAGCTGAGCGAGATCGTCGCCGAGCAGGAGATCGTCGTCGGCGTGCTCGCCGTCCCCGCCGCTGCGGCCCAGGCCGTAGCCGACCGCCTGGTCGAGGCCGGGGTCAAGATCATCTTCAACTACTCCGAGCAGCTGCTCCAGGTGCCGCCGGAGGTGACGGTCCACACCTCCAGCCCGGCCGTCGACCTGCTCTACGCGCTCTACTTCTACCTGACCTGAGGGTTGGCCTTGTCCCTGGACCTCGACCTCGCTCGGGAGACATTCGAGTCCTCTACCGACTTCACGGTCGGGCTCGAGGAGGAGTTCGCAATCCTCGATCCGGCGACCCTGGAGCTGGAGCACCGCTTCGAGGAGGTCTACGCGGCCTGCCGGCGAGACGAGCTCCTGGCCGAGTCTGCGGCCGGCGAGCTGATCGCCTCGGAGATCGAGATCCGCTCCGGGCGTGCTGCCAACTTCGCTGAGGCCATGGCCCTGCAGCGCGAGCGCCGCGGCAGGCTCTTCGAGCTGGTCGAGGGCATGGGGCTGGCGCTCGGGGCTATGGGAACCCATCCCTGGGCCAACTACCTGGACCAGCGGATCATCGACACGCCGCACTACAACCGGCTGCGGCACGAACTCGGCTACGTCGCCCAGCGCAACAACACCTGGAGCATGCACGTGCACATGGGGGTGCGCGGCGCCGACCGGGCGATCGCGGTCTGCGACTGGTTGCGCGAGCTGTTGCCGACGCTGCTCGCCGTCTCGGCCAACTCGCCGTTTCTCGACCGCCGCGACAGCGGCCTGCACACGGTGCGAACGGAGATCTTCACCCGCACGTTCCCACGCTGCGGGGTGCCCAGCCCCTTCGTCGACTGGGCCAGCTACGCCGAGTTCATCGCCATGCTCGAGCGGACCGGCTCGGTGGTCGAGTCGACGCAGCTGTGGTGGAGCGTGCGCCCGCACCACTCCTTCGGCACGGTCGAGGTGCGGATCTGCGACGCCCAGACGCGCGGCGATGAGTCCTTCGCCCTGGCCGGCCTGATCGCCGCCTGCATCGCGCAGACGGCGCTGGACTACGACGAGCATGGCTACGACGGCGCCGGCAGCCCGCTCGCCGACCGCGAGATCGAGGAGAACCTCTGGCGGGCGATCCGCCACGGGATGAGCGGTCGCCTGATCGATTTCCGCCGCGGGGTGGAGATCGACGCGGCGGAGGCGCGCGACGCGCTGCTTGCCTGGACCGAGCCGGCACGCTCCCGGCTGGGCATCGAGGTCGAGCTGCCGGCCATGAACGGCGCCCAGCGCGCGCACCGGGCGATCGACGCCGGAATGGCGGTCGAGGACGTCTACCGAGACGCCGTGGCGGAGACCAAACGCACCTACACAGCTGATGTCGGCGCGCGTAGATAGACTCCCGCGCCGCTTAGAACCCAGCCGGAGGAACCAACTTGACCAGCTTCTTGACCGAATACGGAGTCGTCGTCGCGCTTGCCTGCGCCGGGGCGGCAGTCCTGTACGGAATCATCATCACCCAGCGCCTCCTGGCGAAGTCGCCAGGAAACGACCGCATGCAGGAAATCTCAGGCGCGGTCCAGGAAGGCGCCAAGGCTTACCTCAACCGCCAGTACACGATCATCGCCGCGGTCGCCGTGCCGATCGCGATCGTGCTCTGGCTGCTGCAGGACTACAAGACCGCGGTGGGATTCGTCTTCGGCGGCTTCCTCTCGGGCGCCGCCGGCTTCATCGGCATGAACGTCTCGGTTCGCGCCAACTCGCGTGTCGCCGAGGCCGCCCGCGGTGGGGTGCCACCGGCGCTCGACGTCGCCTTCAAGGGCGGCTCGGTCACCGGATTGCTCGTCGTCGGCCTGGCGCTGCTCGGCGTCGCCGGCTACTACGGCCTCCTCGTGGTCACTGGCACCAGCGACAAGGACGCGGTCGACGCACTCGTCGGCCTCGGCTTCGGCGGCTCGTTGATCTCGGTCTTCGCCCGGCTCGGTGGCGGCATCTTCACCAAGGCCGCCGACGTCGGCGCCGACCTGGTCGGCAAGGTCGAGGCGGGGATCCCCGAGGACGACCCGCGCAACCCGGCCGTGATCGCCGACAACGTCGGCGACAACGTCGGCGACTGCGCCGGCATGGCTGCGGACCTCTTCGAGACCTACGCGGTCACCTCGGTTGCTGTGATGCTGCTCGGCGTGCTGACCTTTACCGGCTCGGGTGAAGAGTTCTCGCGCCAGGTGGCGATCTTCCCACTGGTCATCGGCGGGGTCGCGATCCTTGCTTCGATCGTCGGGGCGCTCTCGGTGCGGACCAAGTCCGACCGGGTCGAGGGAGCCCTGTACCAGGGCCTGATCATCTCCGGGATCATCTCGATCGCGGCCTTCTTCCCGATCACCAAGTGGATGATGGCGGACCCGGTCCGGCTCGGCCTCAGCACCGCGGCCAAGACGGTCACCACCACCGATCTCTGGCTTTGCGCCGTGATCGGCGTCGCCGTCACTGCACTGCTCTTCGCGATCACCGAATTTTATACGTCGACCCGCTTCTATCCGGTGAAGTCGATCGCCAAGGCATCGGAGACAGGCCACGCCACGAACATCATCCAGGGGCTCGCCCAGGGCTTCCAGTCGACCGCGGCTCCCGCGCTCGTGCTGGCGCTGGCGATTCTCGGCGCCAACGAGCTGGCTGGCATCTACGGCATCGGCATCGCCGTGATGGGGCAGCTCTCGCTCTGCGGCCTGATCGTCGCCCTCGACGCCTTCGGGCCGATCACCGACAACGCCGGCGGCATCGCCGAGATGGCCGATCTGCCCGAGGACGTGCGCAACGTCACCGATCCGCTCGACGCGGTCGGCAACACGACCAAGGCGGTCACCAAGGGCTACGCGATCGGCTCCGCCGCGCTAGCCGCGCTGGTCCTGTTCGCCGCCTTCAAGAGCGAACTCGCCGACCAGAAGCCGACCGGGTTCGACCTCAACAGCCTCTTCAACCTCTCCAGTCCCGACGTGCTGATCGGGTTGATAATCGGCGGCATGATGGTCTACCTCTTCGTTGCCTTCGCGATCGAGGCGGTCGGCCGTGCCGGCGGGCAGGTGGTCGAACAGGTCCGCGAGCAGTTCCGCGAGCACCCCGGGATCATGGAGGGCACCGAAAAGCCCGACTACGCCAAAACGGTCAGCATCGTCACCCTGGCGGCCCAGAAGGAGATGATCCTGCCGGCGATGATCCCGATCGTCGTCCCCGTCATCGTCGGCCTGCTCAGTGTCAACGCGCTCGGCGGCCTGCTGATCGGTGTCATCGTCGTCGGCCTCTTCGCCGCGGTCTCGATGACCGCAGGCGGCGGTGCCTGGGACAACGCCAAGAAGCTGATCGAGGACGGCGCCCACGGCGGCAAGGGCTCCGAGGCCCATGCTGCGTCGGTCACCGGCGATACCGTCGGCGACCCCTACAAGGACACGGCCGGACCGGCGATCAACCCGATGATCAAGGTCGCCAACATCGTCGCGATCCTGATCATCCCGATAGTTCACTTCTGAGAGGTTCGAGCGGGGTAGGGGCGCCGGGCGTCCCTCCCCGCTCAACTTTTTCGGTGGGGCGCTCTTGGCTAGTCGTGGGGCGTCGCCGACGAAAAAGTACAAGCCGCGGGGAGGGACACCCGGCGCCCTCTCAGGATTCGGCCACTTTCAGTTGCGGCGCGGATGATCGAAGGGCTCCTCGTGGCGTAGCTTCAGGCTTCCGTGCAGCGCCTTGTCCATGGAATACGGGGACAAGGCGCTGCGCCTGGGTTGCTACGGGGCGGTTTGGCGGCCGCCGTTGGAGCTGCTGCTGGCGCTGTTTACTCGCTTGCTCAGCTTGGTCACTCGCTGGTTGACGGCGGATACCTGGGTGTTGAGGGTGGCGATCTGGTTTTCCATCGATCCGACCTGTTTCGTCAGCTTTGCCGTCTGTTCGGAGGTGGCGTTCAGTTTGGCCGTTTCGCGCTCAAGTCGGTCGAGGCGGTTGGAGAGGTTGACTACGGCGTTGCGAGATTCGCGCGCAGCGCGCTTCGCCTTGCCTTGTAGTTCGCTTTGCTCGCCCGTCAGGCTCGCCTCGGCGATGCCGAGCCGGTCGACCAGGCTGGAGAGCTCGCTGGAGACTTCTTCGACGGATTGCTGACTGGCGGCGTCGTCGCTGGAGCTCTTTGCGTTGAAGGCGACGATCAGGGCGATCGCGCCCAGCACGAGGCCGAGCGAAGCGATCGCGATCAGAGCCCAGGACTGACGACTTTCGTTTTCCACTTGCTTCCTCCGGGTGTTGCGGAGCCCGCTGGGGCTCGCTGACGGGACGGGACGGCGCGATCCTCTCAGCCGCCGCGGTCGCCAGTCGCGCCAAATCCCCGGTGAGTTCCCGTTTAGTTCCGCATACCGGAACGAAAGACGAACTCAGCGAGGGTGTCGCTACGGTTGCGCCCACAGTGATCGACGATTTGGTCAATGTCGCCGACTTCGAGCGATGTGCCCGTGAGAGGCTCGACGCAGGCGTCGCCGGCTACTTCTTCGGCGGGGCCGGCGATGAGGTAACGCTCGCTGAGAACCTCTCTGCCTGGAGGCAATGGCGCCTGCGCCCCCGGGTCCTTGCGGGCCACAACGAGTGGACGACGCGAGCGGAGGTTCTCGATGCCGAGGTCTCGATGCCGGTCCTGGTTGCCCCCGTTGCCTACCAGCGGCTCGTCGATCCCGAGGGGGAGGTGGCGATGGCACGTGCAGCCGCCGCGGCGGGGACCGTGATGTGCCTGTCGACTTTGGCCACGGCTCGCCCGGCCGAGATCGCGGCGGCTGCGCCGGGCGGGCGGCACTGGTTTCAGCTCTACTGCTTCCGTGACGCGGGGGTGACCCGTGCCCTGCTGGACGAGGCGGTCGGCTCGAGCTTCAAGGCGATCGTCGTCACCGTAGATGCCCCGCGCGGAGGCCGTCGCGAGCGGGACCTGCGAACCGGGTTCAAGATCCCAGAGGGCCTCGGCGTTCCCAGTGTTCAGGCCGCGCTTGGTTCCGAGCGTGCCGTGACCATCGAGGAGACCTTCGCCTTGATGGATCCGGGCCTGAGCTGGTCAGACCTAGAAAAGATCGCATCGGATTGCGAGGTGCCGGTCCTCGTCAAGGGAGTGCTCACAGGCGAGGACGCGGCACTGGCTGTCGAGCACGGCGCCGCCGGCATCGTCGTCTCGAATCACGGCGGGCGCCAGCTCGATTGCGCCGTGGCCACGGCCGACGCACTGCCCGATGTCGTCGATGCGGTCGAGGGGCGGGCGACCGTCCTCGTCGACGGTGGCATCCGTCGTGGCATCGATGTCGCGATCGCCCTTGCCCTCGGTGCAGATGCGGTGCTGGTCGGGCGTCCGCCGCTCTGGGGCCTCGCTGCAGGGGGCGAGATGGGGGCGATCCGGGTCCTGGAGCTGCTTCGCTCCGAGCTGGAGCTGGCGCTCGCCCTATGCGGATGCGCCTCGCCGGACGATTTGAGGATGTCGCACCTCCGGCGATGGCCAGATGTACGAGTTAGCCAGTTTGAATAGGAACGTAATGGGTAGTACTCCGGTATGCAGCGGTCGTCAGCCCTGCAAGGCGGAGGCGCGGGTATCGAGGCGGTGGCCTCGAAGGGCGGAGCCTTTCCATGACCGAGCCGCGGCCGTTGTACGGGAAGTTGAGCCCAGGCCCCGGAAGGTCCGCTCGAGAGGTGGCGTCCCACCAGCGGGCGCGGATTCACAGCGCAATGATCGTGTTGGTCGCCGAGCGTGGCTACAGCGCGGCCACCGTACGAGATCTCACGCAGTTAGCCGGCGTCTCGACCCGGGCCTTCTACGAGCACTTCAGCGGCAAGGAAGAGTGTTTCCTCCACACCTACGAGCTGGCCGCCAGGCGGACGGCAATGCGAATCGTCGATTCGGTGAGAGGTGAGCGCGATTGGCTTGAGCGGCTACGCCTCGGGTTCGAGGCGTTTGCGGTTGAAATCGAGCGTGAGCCGCAGGTTGCGCGCGTCGCTTTGGTCGAGGTTCTGGCGGGAGGTATTTCGGCGCTCAGGAAGATGCGAAGCGTGGAAGGAATCTTTGAGGCGATGATCGGAGAAAGCTTTGTCCGCTCGTCGGGGGGCGCAAAAATGCCGCCGCTGGTGCTACAGGGGATTGTGTCTGGCACAGCGCGGGTGATTCGTGATCGACTGCTCGCCGGCAATGAGGAGGAGCTGTCGAGCCTGGCCGGAGCGCTGATGGAGTGGGCGCTCAGCTACCGGTGGGAGTCGATCGGGATACTCGGTCGACTCGATAGTCGACCGGCCGGCCGACGTATTGCCGCCGAATACGCAACAGCCGACAATCCAGAGGCTTGGAGCGGGCCCATGGACGATCGGGCGTTGATCCTCTCGGCGATTTCGAAGCTTAACGTCGCCGATGGCTATGAGACTCTGACCGTACCTCGCATTCGAACGGCAGCGGGGGTGTCGCGGAGAGCTTTCGACGCACTTTACGACGGTGTTGACGATTGCCTGCTCGCAGCGCTTGAGTTACGCACTGGCGAGGTCCTCTCCAAGCTGGTATCTGCACACAGTGCGGGCAGGACGTGGTCCGGAGGTGTGTATCGTGCGGTCGCTGCGCTCTGCGCTCACATCGCGCAAGATGAGGCATTCGCCAGGCTGGCCTTCGTCGATGCGTTTGCTCCGGGCCCAGCCGCCATCGAGCGGCGGACGCAGCTGGTCGGCACAGCCTCCGAACTGCTTTGCGAAAGCGCTCCGTCTGACCGGCGGCCGGATCCACTCACGGCCGAAGCCTCGGTTGGCGCCGTCTGGGGGGTCTTGCATCACCAAGTCATACACGGGCGGGCCCGTCGCTTGCCGGCGATTGCCGCTTCGCTTGCATTCCTCGCAACCGCACCTGCCGTGGGTGCACCTTGCGCCGCACAAGACATCCGTCGAGAGCAGACGCCCAGTGAGAAAGGGTTCGGTTAGAAAACTGACTAGAAAACATTACCTCGATTACCTTGACTGATTAGCGAAGCCGCCCATACTTAACCGGTACGCGCCGCTCTCTCCCTGCGGTGTGCAGCAACATCAGGTACCAGTGAGAGATCAATCTCATGAAGGTGCCAGTCCCGGTATTTCCCTGGCCGGGACCCTCGCGGCAATCCAGTCGCCCATGGCTTTGAGTTCCAGCGATGGGCAGCCGCGGGGTGCGTTGATTCTGGTGTCGTCCGTATATTCGGCCTGAGATGTCCATCCCGACAGGCACCAGATGGCCCAACGAATCCCCCGCGACGAATCGCTGAGCCGTGTCCACGGCGTCGGCGCGCTGTTTGCCGCCGCCTACGGCAACGTCGGCTCCTCGATCTACTACGCGCTCGGGGTCACGGCTGCCTTCGCGCTCGGCTTGACGCCGGTCGCCTTTGTCATCTCGGGCCTGATCTTCGCCGCCACGGCCGCGACTTATGCCGAGGCGACGGTGATGTTCCCTGAGGCGGGTGGCTCGTCGAGCTTCGCGCGCCACGCCTTCAACGAGCTGGTCAGCTTCGTCGCCGCCTGGGGGCAGATGCTCAACTACACGATCACGGTCGCGATCTCGGCCTTCTTCGTGCCTCACTACCTCGCCGTCTTCTGGCCCTGGCTCGGCGACAGCCCCGGCGACATCGTCGGCGGTGCGGTCCTGATCGTCGCCCTCGCCCTGATCAACATCCGCGGCACCGAGGAGTCGGCGCGGCTGAATCTGGTTCTGGCGATCGCCGACCTCGCGACCCAGGTCGTGCTTGTCGGCATCGGCCTCGTCCTCGTCTTCAGCCCCCAGGTGCTGGTCGACAACGTCCACCTCGGCGTCGCCCCGACCTGGAGCGATTTCGCGCTCGGGATCGCGGTCGGGATGATCGCCTACACCGGGATCGAGACGATCTCCAACATGGCCGAGGAGGCCAAGGACGCCGCCCGCACGATTCCGCGCAGCGTCGGCCTGGTTGTGGTCGCGGTGCTCGGCCTCTACCTGCTGATCCCGGTCGTCGCCCTCTCGGCGATGCCGGTGGTCAAGGACGCCGCCGGCCACTATGCGACGGCGCTCGGCTCGAAGTTCGCCGACGACCCGATCCTCGGCATCGTCGAGAACCTCGGCCTCTCCTCCGGCCCGACCGAAATCCTCCGCTACTACGTCGGCGTGCTGGCCGCTGTGATCCTGCTGATCGCGACCAACGCCGGCCTGATCGGGGTCTCCCGCCTCACCTACTCGATGGGGCAGCACCGCCAGCTGCCGGAGATCCTGCGCCAGGTCCATCCCAAGTACCGCACGCCCTACATCGCGATCCTGATCTTCGCCGCGGTCGCGATCGTCACCCTGCTGCCGGGCAAGACCGACTTCCTGGCGACCCTGTACTCGTTCGGGGCAATGCTCTCCTTCACGATCGCCCACGTCGCGGTGATCCAGCTGCGGCGCCGCCATGCAGGTGTCGAGCGGCCCTGGAAGCCGCCGCTCAACATCCGCGCTTTCGGCACCGAGGTGCCGCTGACGGCAGTCCTCGGCGGGCTCGGCACCTTCGCCGCCTGGATCGTGGTGATGGCGCTCAACCCGCGCACGCTGTTCGTCGGCACCGCCTGGATGGCGCTGGGGATCGGCGTCTACGTCCTCTACCGCCGCAACCAGAAGCTGCCGCTTACCGAGACGGTGAAGGTGCTGCTGCCGGAGCCGCTCGGGGTCGAGGAGATCGAGTACCGCAGCGTCCTCGTCGCCTTCGAGGACGGCGAGCCCTTCTCCGAGGACATGGTCGCGACGGCGGTCAAGCTCGCTTCGAAGCGTCGACGCGGTATCCACGTCCACTCGATGCTGACCGTTCCCACGCACCTGCCGCTGAACGCGGAGCTACCGGAGTCCGAGGCCGAGGCGCAGAGCAAGATCGAGCAGGCGAAGCTGATCGGCGGCCAGCGGGTGACCGGCCACGTCGAGCGGGTGCGGCCCGGCCAGGCGGGCTACGAGATCGCCGATGAGGCGAAACTGATCGACGCCGCCGCGGTTGTCGTCGGCCTGCGCTACCGCAACGGCCGCCCGCTCTACGACAAGACGCTGCAGACGGTTCTCGGCGAGCGTCCCTGCCGCGTCATCGTCGTCTCCGAACAGGACGCCCAGCGGGGGGCCGATCTAGCGCCGGCCCTGGCCTAGAATCGCCCACTGATGTCTCCCGAGCGGATCTACAGCGGTTCTGTCCGTGTCTTCTCCCTCGTCTTCGTCGTCCTCGGCCTGGCGCTTCTGGTGAGCACCCTCGCGAGGGGTGGCGGGCCGCTCTCGGTCGGGACGCTGCTCGGCGTCGCCTTCCTTGCTGTCGGGGTCGGGCGGCTCTGGATCTCGGCGCGAACGTGAGCGAGCCCGAGAAGCCCCAGAAGCAGCAACGCCTGGACCCGTTCCTCCAGCGCGGACTCGGCGTTCCCGGCCTCTTCGTTGCCGTCTACTCCGCGGTCGGCTTCTCAATCTACTTCGCGCTCGGCGTCGTCGCCGACCGCGGCCTCGGCCTGACGCCGCTGATCTTCCTCGTCGCCGGCCTTCTCTTCGTTCTCACCACCCTCAGCTATGTCGAGGGCGGGGCGATGTTCCGCGAGCGCGGCGGCTCCTCGAGCTTCGCCCGCCACGCCTTCAACGAGCTGATCGCCTTCATCGCCGGCTGGGCAATCCTGATCGACTACCTGATCGTCGCCGCCCTGGCCGCGATCTCGGTCCCCCACTACCTCGAGCCGATCTCCTCCGACCTCTCGGAGGCCGGCTGGGAGATCGGCGTCGCCGGCGCGGTGATCGTCGCTGCCTGCGTACTCAACGTGCTCAACATCACCGGCCGGGGCAGGGAGCGGCCGCTGGCCGTTCTCGCCCTCGCCGACATCGCCCTGCAGCTGGTGGTGATCGTGGTCGGCCTGCTTGCCGTCCTGCACCCCGATCGGCTCACCGAACAGCTCCACCTCTTCACCAGCCCGAGCTTCCGCGACATCGTCTACTCGGCCGTCGTCGCGATGCTCGCCTATGCCGGGATCGAGGCCGCCTCGGACCTCGCCCCAGACATCGACGTCGAGCCCCGCGACCTGAAACGGATCGTCTCGCTGGGTGCCTTCGCAGTGCCGCTCGTCTACGCCGGTATGGCGGCGATCGCGCTGATGGCCGTGCCGGTGGTCGCCGGGCCGCACGGGCCCCATACCGCCCTGGGCAGCGAATTCGTCGAGGCGCCCGTGCTCGGCGTGGTCTCCGCATACCACCCCGTCTGGGTTTCCCACACGATGCGCTGGCTGGTCGCGCTGATCGCCACTCCGGTCCTGTTCTGGGCGGCGACGACGGCTCTCCTCGGCGTGTCTCGCCATATCTACACACTGGCGATCAACCGCCAGATCCCCAGCTGGCTGGGGAAGCTGAACAGCCGCCACGCGACGCCCCACGTGGCGATCGCGATCTCCGGTGTGATCGCGATCGGCCTCGTCGCACCCACCGACGTCAAGCTGCTGGCCGGCATCTACGCCTTCGGTGCGACCCTGGCGATCACGATCGCCCAGCTCTCGATCATCCGCTTGAGGATCACCGACCCCGACCGCCCGCGTCCGTTCCGGGTTCCCTTCGATATCCCCTGGCGCGGCGCCCGCCTGCCGGTGCCGGCGATCTTCGCCGCCGTCGTCAGCGGCTTCGCCTTCGTCAGCGTGCTCGCCTACCACGACCGTGCCCGCTGGGTCGGGGGCGGCTGGATGCTGTTCGGCCTGCTCTTCTACGTCGTCTACCGCAAGGTCTTCGAGGGGACGACGCTGACCAAGCGCGTCTCGGTGACGGAGAAGGCGCTGACCAAGCAGGTGCCCGAAGTCGCCTTCCGCAACATCCTCGTGCCCGTCTTCGGCACCAAGCTCGACGACGACATCGTTGCCACGGCCGGCCGTCTCGCCGCGGCCGAGCAGGAGGAGTCCGGCGGTAACGAGAGCGAGACGCAGCTCCACCTCGTCTACGTGATCGAAATCCCGCTCGCCTTGCCGCTCGACGCAGAACTGCCGGCCGCGGTCGAGGAGGAGGCACAGCGAGCGCTGAAGCGGGCGGGCGACGTCGGCGAGGAGTACGAGGACGTGAAGGTCGCCGCGGAGGTCGTGCGGGCGCGCGACATCGGCGCCGGCATCGTCGAAGCGGCACGACGACGGGGGGCCGAGGCGATCGTGATCGGAGGCGAGCCGCCGAGCAAGATCAAGGGCGGGGCGACGCTGGGCGGTATCGGCGCCGCCAAGCCGGCCGAGATCGGCGCCGCGACGGAGTACGTCTTGAAGAAGGCACCCTGCCGTGTCCTGCTCACCGCCCCCCCCGAGGATGCGCAGGGCCAGCGCGTATCTGCGTCTTCGGTCGCTCGCGTGCAGAGCACGCCACGCTCCCTGCATCCTTGATCTGCTTGGCCCTGCGCGTCCTCGGGGGCTTGGGCATCTAGTATCCGGCGCGTGTTTATTCTGATCGTGGGATGCGGCCGCGTTGGGTCCTCCGTCGCTCGCGCGATGCTGCGCGAGGGACACGAAGTTTCGTGCCTCGACGAGGACCCCGAGTCGCACGCGCGGCTCGAGGTCGGGCTCGACAAGGGCTGGGAGGACCTCGGCGGCCAGTTCACGGTCGGGGCCGGATTGGAGACGGACGCGCTCGTCGCCGCCGGAATCGAGAAGGCAGACGCGTTCATCGCCTCCACCGACGGCGACAACACGAACATCGTGATCGCCCAAATCGCCCAGCGCCACTACGAAGTGCCGACAGTAATCGCCCGGATCCTCGACCCGCTGCGGGCCGAGTGGTACGAGCGGCAGGGCCTTCGCACCGTCTGCCCGACCAGGGTCGCGATCGACATGCTGGAGAGCGCCGTCCGCGAGGGCGCGCCGCGCGGCGCCGGCCCCTCGGATGGCTCGGCGGAAGCCGCGTAGGGGAGGGCGGGCAGCGTGTACATCATCGTCGTAGGCGCGGGGAAGGTGGGCTGGAACCTCGCCCGCGAGCTGCTCGAAAAGGGTCACGAGGTGACCGTGATCGAGAGCAACCGGCGCCGCTACCTCACGGTCGAGCAGGAGCTGGAGCACAACGTCTCTTATGGCGACGCGTCGGAGCTCTGGGTGCTGGAGCGGGCCGGGATCCAGCGCGCCGACATGGTGATCGCGGTCACCGGCGACGACGAGGACAACATGCTGATCTGCCAGGTCGCGCGTGAGAAGTACGCCGTCGAGCGGATCATCGCCCGCGTCAACAACCCGCGCAACAAGCCCCACTTCGATCTGCTCGGGATCAAGCCCTCGGTCTCGGCCACCGACCTGATCCTGCGCCTGCTCGAGCACGAGGTGCCCGAGTACGGCCTCGTCCACCTGCTCGATCTACAGGAGGAGCAGCTGGAGATCATCGAGATGCTGCTGGGCAAGGACTCCGGCGTCACCGGCCGCCGGGTCGGCGACCTGGAGATGCCCGAAGGAAGCCTGTTGATCTCCGTGCTGCGCAACGGCAAGGGCTTCGTGCCCGGTCCCGACACTGTGCTCGAGGCCGGTGACGAGGTGCTTGCAGTACTCGATCCCGGTCACGAGGAGCAGCTGAAGGTCCTCTTCGGGCCGGGCGGCAACGGCACCGGTAACGGTGGCTGATCGCGAGGTCGACTTCCTCCTCGTCGGCGGGGGAATGGCTTCCGGCCACTGCGCGGCGGAGTTGCGCCGGCGTGGGGCGGAGGGGTCGATACTGCTGGCCGGTCGCGAGCCGGAGCCGCCCTACGAACGCCCGCCGCTCTCGAAGGAGTACCTGCGTGGCGAGGCCGAGCGCGCCGATGCCTATGTCAACCCCCTTGCCTGGTATGAGGAGAACGGCGTCGAGCTGCTGAGCGGTGTCAACGTGATGTCGCTGGACCCGGAGGCGCGCACGGCGAAGCTGCAGGGCGGCGAGGAGGTTCGCTTCGGCAAAGCGCTGATCGCCACCGGAGCGATGGTCAACATCCTCCGCGTCGAGGGCGCCGAGAACGAGGGAATCCACTACCTGCGGGCCTTTGGCAACTCCGACGCGATCCGGGCCGACGCCGAGGCGGCCGAGCACGTCGTCCTGATCGGCGGCAGCTACATCGGTGTCGAGGTGGCGGCTTCGCTGACGGCTCGTGGGACCAAGTGCACGATCGTGACCATGGAGGACGTGGCCCTCTCGCGAACCTTCGGCGAGGATGCGGGCCGTTGGTTCCACGAGTTGCTCGAGTCGAAGGGCATCACGGTGCACGGGGACGAGGAGCTGGAGGCATACGAGGGCGACGGTCGGGTCAAGGCCGTGCTGGCGAAGAGCGGCCTGGCGGTCGAGTGCGACGCGGTCGTCGTCGGCGCCGGCGTGCGCCCTGACGCGATGCTGGCCCAGCGCGCCGGCCTCGAGGTCGAGGACGGGATCGTCTGCGACTCGAAGCTGCAGACTTCGGCGGAGGGAATCTATGCCGCCGGCGACTGCTGCTCCTACGACAGCGTCGTCCACGGGCGCCGGCTGCGGGTCGAGCACTGGGACGTGGCGATGCAGCAGGGAATGCACGCTGCGGGCAACATGCTGGGCGAGGACGCCGACTACGAAGTCGTGCCCTACTTCTTCAGCGACCTCGCCGACTGGGCCGGCCTGGAGTACATCGGCCCGGCTCGGGACTGGGACGAGGAGATCTGGCGCGGCGATCGCGACACTGGCGAATTCTCCGTCTGGTATCTCAAGGACGGCCGGGTGGCCGGTGCGCTCAGCGTCGGTCGCTCCGAAGACCTGGCCGAGGCTCGTCGGCTGCTGGCAGACCGCGTTGACATCTCCAGGGTCAGGGATCTGATCGCCGACGCCGATGGGGATCTGGCGTCGATATCCTGAAGATGTCTCTTTGCGGCCTGGTGTAATGGCAGCACGCCTCGCTCTGGACGAGGTAGTCGGGGTTCGAGTCCCTGGGCCGCAGTTCTATGGGGCGCTGGCCGATCCAAACTCCTTGCGCGCCCCAGGGACACCGAGGTTGAGGAGCTTGAAATACCCCGGCTGAGGCGTCTCATCGCTCTGGTACCTTCGCCCTCGCATGAGACTCCCGTACGCCTTGATCGTTGCTCTGGTCGCCACCCTGCTGCTTGCCGGCTGCGGAGGCGGTGGTGACTCGACCGAATCGGCTCCGGCGACCACAGCCGCGACGACCACGGCGCTGACGAAGGCGGAGCTGATCGAACAGGGCGACGCGATCTGCGCCGAGGTCAACGCCGCGGTTGGCACGGTGGGGGCGAGCAGCGCCGAATCCGGCAGCGCGACAGCTCAGGCGGCCGACCTCTACAGCGGCATGGTCGCCAGCTTGAAGAACCTTGGGGCGCCCCAGGAAACCGCCGGATATCCGGAATTCACGGCCGTCGCCGACGAACTGGCGACGGCCGAGGGCGAAGTCAAACTCGCATCAGAGCGAGGCGACGCGGCGGGCCTCGAAACGGCCGAATCGAACGCGTCGGCCGCGGTCGGCTCATTCCAAACGGCGGCGCAGGAATACGGCTTCAAAGAATGCGGCGAAGGCCCGAGCGTCCCGACTTCGGGCGCGCCCGAAGCAGGAGGAACGGGCTCGGCGGAAGCTCCTGAAGAATCGGAAGTCGAAGCGGTCGAACCAGAAGCCGAACCCGCACCCGAAGTTGCGCCCGAAACCGGAGGCGCCGGAGGCGCCACAGAAGGCGGTGGCACGACGGGCGGGGGCGGAGGAGGCGGTACGACCGGCGGGGAATCCGGCGGCATCGGCCCCGGGTAGGACTCTTCTCGACGATGCGTGCTCCCTTTGGTGTCTATATGACGCCGAAAGGGGCATCGACCCCTTGTCAGGCGGCCGAGGAGTCTCTCCAGGCGCCGTAGAGGTGGGAGTAGGGCCCACCGGCCCCGATCAGCTCGTCGTGGGTGCCGGCCTCGGCGATCTGACCGCCTTCGAGGACGACGATCTTGCCGGCGCGGCGGATGGTCGAGAGGCGGTGGGCGATGACGATCGCGGTGCGACCGGCGAGTAGTCGCTCCAGGCCACGCTCGATCGTCTTCTCGGTGCGCACGTCGACGTTCGACGTCGCCTCGTCGAGGATCAGGATCCGGGGCTCGGCCAGCAGCGCCCGGGCGAAGGCAACGAGCTGGCGCTGTCCGGAAGAGAGCTGGACCCCGCGCTCGCCGACCTGGGTCTCGATTCCCTCCGGCAGCGCAGCAATGAACTCGGTCGCGCCGACAGCGGCGGCGGCGTCTTCGATCTCCTCCAGCGTCGCCTCGGGCCTGCCGAAAGCGATGTTCTCGCGCACGGTGCCGGAGAAGAGGAAGCCCTCCTGTGGCACGATCCCGAGCTGGCGGCGCAACGCCTGCTGCCGAACGCCCTTCAGGTCATGGCCATCGACCAGAACCCGCCCCTCCTGCGGGTCGTAGAAGCGAGAGACGAGCTTCGCAAAGGTCGACTTGCCGGCCCCAGTGGCCCCAACCAGCGCCAGAGTCTGTCCCGGCGGAACATGCAGGTCAATCTCGCGCAGAGCCCAATCGACCCCGCCCTCCCCAGGGTGAGTTCCCGTTTCGTTCCGCATAGCGGAACTAACCGGGAACTCACCGTTTTCGGCGTAAGAGAACCAGACGCCCTGCATCTCGATCTCGCCGCGCAGGGTGCCGGGGTCGATCGCATCCGGGGCGTCGATCATGTCCGGGGCGGTGTCGAGCAGGTCGAAGATCTTGTCCAGGGCTGCCATGCCCTGCTGGTAGGTCGTGTAGAGCTGGGAGAGCTGCTGGATCGGTTCGAAGAAGACCTGCAGGTAGCCCACGAAGGCGACGATTACGCCGATTTTGATCGCGCCGTCGATCGCCTGGCTTCCGCCGAACAGCAAGATCGCGGCGATGGCGACGGCAGAGAGCAGTTCGACCGCGGGAAAGTAGGAGGCGTTGAGGTAGACGGTCTTCAGGTTGGCATCGCGGTTGGCGGCGTTGAGCTCGGTCATCGCCTCCGCGTGGCGTGGCTCCTGGCCGAAGCTGCGCACCACCCGGACGCCGCTGAGCGTCTCCTGCAGGTAGGCCGTGACGGCGGCGATCCGCTCCCTGGTCGCCTTGTAGGCGCCGTGGGAGACGATGCGGAAGAAGACGCTGGCCGCGGCTAGCAGAGGGAAGGTGAGGAAGGTGACCAGTGCGAGCTGGATGTCGAGCACGAGCAGGATCACGACCACCCCGACCAGCGTCAGGGTGCTGGAGAACATCGTCACCACGCCGTCGGTGACGAGCTGATTGAGCGCCTCGATGTCGTTAGTCATCCGCGAGATCAGCACCCCCGGGCTGCGCCGGGTGAAGAAGCCGATCGACATCGACTGAAGGTGGGCGAAGACGCGCTCGCGCAGGTCCTGCAGCGCCCGCGTCCCGACCCAGCCGACCAGGTAGGTCTGCAGGAAAGTGGCCCCGGCGTAGAGCCCTGCGACGAGGAGGAAGGCGACGACGATCCGGTCCAGGGCGCCGACGTCCTTGGTGCCGATCCCCGCGTCGACGGCTTGGCCGGCGAGGTAGGGAGGAGCGAGTCCCGCCCCGGTCGCGACCAGCAGCGCCAGGAACATCATCGCCACCCGCCCCCGGTAGGGGCGCAGCAGCCCGATCATCCAGCGCACCTTGCGGCCACGCTGGTCCTCACCGCGGATCAGGCTCCAGACAGACGCGAAGAGGAGGTAGATATTGCGCAAGCGCCCGCGATCCTCGCTCACAGCCTCGCCATCTCCTCGCGCTGCTCGAGGTCGCGCTGGAGGAAGACCGTGTCGGCCAGGCCGTGCTCGGCGATCTCGCGGTAGAAGCCACAGCCCTCCATCAGCTCCTCGTGGGTGCCGCGATCGACGATGCGACCGGCGTCCATCACGACCACCTCGTCGGCGAGGGAGACAGTGGAGAGCCGATGGGCGATGACGAAGGTCGTGCGGCCCGCCATCGCCTCTTGCAGCCCATCCTTGATCGCCGCCTCGGTGGTCGCGTCGACGGAGGAGGTGGCGTCGTCGAGGATGAGGATGCGCGGGTCGGCAAGCAGGGCGCGGGCGATCGCCATGCGTTGGCGCTGGCCGCCCGACAGAGTGAGGCCGCGCTCGCCCACTACGGTCTCGTAACCGCCCGGCAGGTCGGCGATGAACTCGTCCGCCTGGGCCCTCCGCGCCGCCGCTTCGATCTCCTCGGGGCTGGCCGCGGGCCGCGCGTAGGCGATGTTGTCGGCGACGCTGGCGCTGAAGAGAAAGCTGTCATCGGCGACGAAGGCGACCTCGGAGCGCAGAGAGGCGACGTCGATGTCGCGCACGTCGGCGCCGTCGACCAGCACGGTTCCCTCGCTCGGGTCGTACAGCCGCGCGACAAGGGCCACCAGGCTGGTCTTGCCTGAGCCCGAGGGGCCGACCAGCGCCACCGTGCTGCCCGCTGCCACCTCGAGGTCGATTCCGCTCAAGGCCGCATCCGGCCTTGATCCCGCTCCATTGCGGTCGGTGTCGAGCGGGCCGGCCGGGACGCCGTCGTAGCGCAGTGTCACTCCGCGCAGCTCCACCCGCCCGCCGCCCGCCGGCAGCCCCGGCGCTCCTGGCGGGCTTTCGATCCGCGGCTCGCGGTCAAGGATTTCAAAGAGGCGGTTGCCCGAGGCGATCGCCCGCTGCGCCATTCCCAGGGTCATCCCCAGCATCCGCATCGGCCCCGCCAGCATCGCCACGTAGGTGTAGAAGGCGATGAAGCTGCCGAGGCTGAGGTTGCCCGCGATCACCTCGCGGCCGCCGACCAGCAGGACCAGGGCGATGCCGATCTGCGGCAGCAGCCCGATCAGCGGCGAGAAGGTCGCTTGCAGACGGGTCGAGTAGATGCTCTGATCGAAGACCCGGGTGACGGCGCGCCGGAAGCGGTGCAGCTGGTGCTCCTCGCGGGCGAAGGCCTTGACGATGCGGATGCCGGAGATGTTCTCCTCGGCTTCCGCGGTCAGCTCGGCAATCCGCTGCTGCACCTCCTGGACGGCAGGGCGCGAGACCCGGTTGTAGCGGGAGGCGGCGTAGACGACGAACGGCGCAGGCAGCAGCGCGATCAGGGCCAGGAAGGGGTTGATCGCGATCATCACGGCGCTGGCGAGCACGATCGTCAGCAGGTTCTGGGTGATGAAGATCAGCCCGTAGCCGAGGAAGAAGCGGATCGACTGCAGGTCGACCGTCGCTCGCGACATCAGTTGTCCGGTCTGCTGGGAGTCGAAGAAGCCGAGCTCGAGTCGCTGCAGATGGGCGTAGAAGCGCTCCCGAAGGTCGAATTCGACTGCCAGCGAGACCTTGCCGGCGACAACCCGACGCACCACGGTCAATCCCAGGCGGAGGACGGCGGCACCGACGATGGCCAGCGCCAGCGGCAACAGGTCGGGCTTTTCTTCCGCTTCGATCGCGTTGACTGCGCTCCCGATCAACCACGGGATCAGCACCGTCATCCCCATCGCGGCCCAGGCGAACGCAAGCGATCCCCATAGCTGGCGGCGATAGGGACGCAGGAAGCCCAGCAAGCGACGGTAGGTCCGCATCAAGCCTCACTATACAAAGTGAAGTATTGGGGTCTCGAAGCTTGTTCCGCGGGATGGTGGGGGAGCCTGGCCGCCCTCCAGTCGAATTGTGCACCGCGCGCGAAGCGCGCGGTGCAATGAGGAGCGCGGCTTCGCCGCGCAATAACCGGATTGCATTTCCGCCGCTTCGCGACATTCGCCTGGAGGGCGGCCAGGCTCCCTCTCGACACGCTCCGGTATACGAAGCTTCCGAAACCGGGATCCAGCTTTGGAAGCTTGAAAGAGCTTCAAGCCGAGCAGGCGCCCAATGGGGAAGAAGCTTCAGAAGCAGAGCGAGCTTCCAAAGCTTGGAAGCTTCAGGCGAAATAAGAGCCCTTCGAGGCAGAGATCCGCAGCTTGTCCCCGTTTCGAGAGGGATGGCGGGTGCGCCTCTGCGGGAATGTCGCGAAGCGGCGGAAATGCAATCCGATTCCTGCGCGGGCGTAGCCCGCGCACATCATCTCGTCGCTACGCGCCATAGGCGCGGGCGACATCAATTCCCGCAGAGGCGCACCCGCCATCCCGCCCAACACGACCCCGAAAGAAACTCAGCCGAACGCAGCGGCCTTGACGCTGGGCACCTTGCCGCCCTTGCAGTTCGGGCCAAATCCGGAGGCCGAGAGAATCTGGAAGTTGGTTACGGCATGGAAGGGCGTGGTGGAGCCGTCGTTCTGGGCGAGGTTGACGACGAGCCGGTAAAAGCCCGGTTTGAGATCGTGGTAGTAGATCTCCGGCCTGGTTGCCGGCGAGTAGCTGCCGGCCGAGCCGATCCGTTCGGCGAGCACGCCGTTGGGGCCGGAGTACGCGGGGTAGTCGAAGGACTTGCCGACCAGGCGTCCGTTGCCGAAGGGGCTGTCGATCGCCCGCTGCAACTTGACCGGGTCGACGCAGTCGGGGACCCGGTTGAGGCCGAAGCGGATGTTGCCCTCGCCCAGCTGCGGTTCGCCACCGAAGTGCCGCGGTGCGAGCTGGAAGTTGTGGACCTTGACCTTGACCACGACCGCGTGGCTGGACTGGCGCGCTCCGTTGCGGGGTGAGATCACCGCGACGCTCGGCTCGCCGGGCACCGGCCCGGCGGCGGTTCCCAGGGCGTCTTCCTTCCCGCCTCCCAGGGCCAGGACTGCGGCGAAGACGGCTACGGCCGCCGCACCGACCACGAATATGGCGGTTCTGAAAGGCATGGGCCCGAGAACACTAAGCGAGCGCCGTAACGTTCACACCTTGATCCGAAGCGCAGGTATCGCCGTCGCGGCAGCGCTCGCCTCCGTTGCCCTCATGTGTCCCGCTGCCCGTGGCGACGGGCTGGCCGACCACGTCCACGTTTTTGCCGGTACCAGGCCAGGTCCCGGCACGTTCGGGGGCGGTCACAACTTCCCCGGCGCCACGGCCCCCTTCGGGATGGTCCAGTGGAGCCCCGACACGACTCCGGCCGACACCAACGGCCGGGGGGGCTACGACTACCGCGACTCCCACATCAAGGGCTTCAGCCTCACCCACCTCGCCGGGGCGGGATGTTCGCTCTACGGTGACTTCCCCTTCCTGCCGACGACCGAGCCGCTGAGCTCGTCTCCGGCCGCGCGCGGCTCTTCGCTCGACGGCGAATTCCAGCCTGGCTTCTCCCATCTACGTGAGAGCGGGCGACCCGGCTACTACTCGGTGCGTCTCAACCCCGTCGACGGGGCAGCCATCGGGACAGAGCTGACCGCTACGACGCGCACAGGGATGGCCCGCTTCACGTTCCCCCGCAACCCTCACTCGAGCGTTCTGATCAACGCCGGAGGAAGCGCTCAGCCGGACGATTTCGCGGCGGTTCAGATCGACCCCGCGCACCGTGAGATCGACGGCACCGCGTCGAGCGGTCTCTTCTGCGGCCAGCGCCCCCGCTACCGGGTCTACATCGCAGCGGTCTTCGATCGCGGCTTCGGCGCCTTCGGCACCTGGGAAGGCAACAGGTCCTCAGCCGGTTCGACCGTTGCGACCGCGAGTCAGAAGCCAGCCGCGAACCCTGCAACGACCGCGGACACGGGCGCCTTCGCCACCTTCGACACCCGACACAACCGGGTCGTCGTGGCCCGCGTCGGCCTCTCCTTCGTCAGCGTCGAGGACGCCCGCGCAAACCTCGCAGCCGAAAACCCCGGCCTCGGCTTCGGCGAGGTGGCCAAGCGGGCGGAAGGGGACTGGAACAAGTCATTGGGGCGGATCAGGGTCAGCGGCGGGCCGCGACGCCTTCTCGACACCTTCTACACCGCGCTCTATCACGTCTTCCTGGCGCCGCGGACCTTCAGCGACGTCGGTGGGGCTTATGCCGGTATGGACGGGTTCGTCCACCGCGCTCGCGGCCGCGTCCAGTACGCCGACTTCTCCGGTTGGGATACCTACCGGACGCAGGTCCAGCTGCTCTCGATCCTGGCGCCGCGAAGGGCTGGCGAGATGATCCGCTCGCTGCTGGCCGACGTGGCGCAGAGCGGCTGCCTGCCGCGCTGGCCTTATGCGAACGGCCAGAGCATGACGATGGTAGGCGACTCGGCCGATCCGCTGATCGCCTCCGCCTCCGCCTTCGGTGCAACCGCATTTGATCGTCGTGCGGCCCTCGCGGCGATGCTGAGGGGTGCCGACGGAGAATGTCGCAGCGCCAACGGCGAATACCTCGAGCGCCAGGGCCTCGCCGGCTACCTCAAGCTCGGCTACGTTCCGTATGACCTCGACACCAACGTGCGAAATGCCAACTCGATCTACGGTAGCCCGGACGATGTCTGGGGTTCTGCGACCACCTCGCTCGAGTACGGGGTAGACGACTTTGCGATCGCCCAGTACGCCGCCCGCGCTCTGCACGATCGCTCCGCATACCGCCGCTTTATGCGGCGTTCAGGAAACTGGCGCAAGCTCTTCGACCGCAGCAGTGGCCAGATCGAGCCGCGTTACGAAAATGGCAGCTTTCCAGCCCATTACGACAATCTCGGCGGCGGCGGTTTCGTCGAGGGCAACTCCTCCCAGTACACCTGGATGGTGCCCCACGACCCGGCCGGCCTCTTCCGCCAGATGGGGGGTACGGTGAAAGCCTCCCAGCGTCTTGGGAATTTCCTGCGCCGGCTCAACGCCGGTCCCGGGGGAACTCACACAGACCACGCGCTGCTCGGCAACGAGCCGACCCTGCACGTGCCCTGGCTTTACGACTGGGCGCGGCGTCCCTACGGGACCCAGGCGACCGTGCGGCGCGCCCTTCGCCTCTACCGGACCTCCCCGGACGGCTACCCCGGCAACGACGACCTTGGAACGCTTTCCGCCTGGTACGTGTTTGGCGCCCTTGGCCTCTACCCGGAGGTGCCCGGGGTCGGCTTGCTGGCCATAGGCAGCCCACTTTTCGGCCGCGCTTCGATTGCGCTTCCGCACCACAGGCGGGCGACGATCTCTACCCACGCCTACGCCTTCAGGCGGTCTCGTCACAAGGGCAAGCCCGGCGGCCGGTTGCCGAAGGTCCGCCGAATCGCGCTCAGCCCTTCGGCGGCGCCTTACATCCGCTCTCTGAAGATCGACGGTCGTCCCTCAGCGAAGCCGTGGACCACCTACTGCGCTCTTTCCAGGGGAGCGCGTCTCGACTTCCAGCTCGGCCCGCATCCGGACCGCAGTTGGGGAGCATCCGCCGCGGCGCGGCCGCCCTCCTTCGGGCCGCACCGGCGAATGCCGAGAAACGACTGCACGCCGTGACCCTCGCTCCGTCTCGCACGAGCGCCCTCTGGGCGCTCGCCGGCCTGATCGCGCTCGGGGCGGCGGTTCGCTTCGCGACCCTCGGCCTGCAGAGTTATCACCACGACGAGGTGATCACCGTCGCCCGCGTGATCCCCGGCAGCTTCACCGACATGCTGCGCCAGGTGAAGGGGAGCGAGTCCAACCCGCCCCTGTATTACGTGCTGGCCTGGGGATGGGCGAAGGCATTCGGCACCGGCGAGGTAACGATGCGCTCGCTGTCGGCCCTGTTCGGGGTCGCCACTATCCCGTTTGCCTACTGCGCGGGCCGCGAGCTCTCCAGCCGGCGTGCCGGCCTGATCGCGGCAGCGCTCGTCGCCGTCAACCCGATGCTGATCTGGTACTCGCAGGAGGCTCGCTCCTACGCGCTCCTGGTCTTCTTCGGCGCCGCTTCGCTGTTCTTCTTCGCCCGCGCCCTGCGGACCGGCGGCGCGCGTGACCTGGCGCTCTGGGCGCTTGCCTCGGCCCTGGCCCTCTGTAGCCACTACTTCGCCGTATTCGCCGTCGGCATAGAGGCCTTCTGGCTCCTAGTTGCGTTGCGCCCCCGCTGGCGAGCCGTGCTGCCCGCGGTCGGAGGGGTGGCGATCGCCGGCCTTGCCCTGATCCCGCTGATCTCCGCCCAGGTCAACCCGACCCACATCGGCTGGATCGATCACAGCCCCCTCTCGTCTCGGTTCTTCCAGACCGGGGTCAGCTTTCTGGTTGGCGAGACCGGCCACGTGATCGCCGAGCCTCCCCGCGAGCGCTATGCCCTGCTGCCCGCGATCCTGATCGGCTTGGCCCTCGTGCTCGTCGCCGTGCGGGGCACGAGGAGCGAGAAGCGCGGAGCGGTTCTCGGTGCGGCGGTCGGGTTTGGCGTCGCCGCTCTTGCGGCTCTGGCCGCGGCGATCGGCAAGGACTACGTCGTCGAGCGCAACTTGCTGCCCGCCCTCGTTCCCCTGGCTGTCGCGGCGGCGGTTGGCTTTGCCACCGATCGGGCTCGCCGTTTCGGCCTGCTCCTCGCGGTTGTGCTCGTCGCCTACTGGGTGGCGTTTGACATCCACGTCACCCAGACACCGAACCTGCAGCGTCCTGACTTCCGCGAAATCACCGATGGGCTGGGGCCTCCGCGCGGACCGCGGGCGATCGTCACCTGGAAGCTCGCCGCCGACCCTGTTCGCTTCTACCTGCACGATGGCTCGGTGCGTGCCTACAGCGGCGAGATTCCGCTGCATGAAATCGACGTGATCGGCAAGTCGGCGGAAGGAAGGCCGGTTACCGGCGTCCCGTCGCGGTTCCACCCAGCCGGACGAGTAAGGTTCGAACGGCTGACCCTTTCCCGTTACATCTCGAGCCGAGTTCGCCAAGTTCCTTTCTACGCCTTGAAAAGAGTGCAGACTGGCTTTGGCAGCAATGCGGTCGTCATCGACGGCGAGCCTGGAGCCGGCCGGTGAGCCCGATCGGGGAGTTCGCCCTCCGCCTCGGCGCGGCCGCCCGGCGCCCGGCGAGTTGGTGGCAGCTCTTCAAGTTCGGGCTCGTCGGGGCATCGGGATACATCGTCAACCTCGGGGTGTTTGCCCTTCTCAACGACAGCCTCGGCGTCCACTATTTCCTAGCTGCGGTTGGCGCCTTCTGCGTCGCCGTCAGCAGCAACTTCTTTTGGAACCGCCACTGGACGTTCGCCGCCGGCGACGGTCACGCCGGCTTCCAGGCCGTGCGCTTCTTCACGATCAGCGTCGCCGCCCTGGCGATCAACCTGGTCGTGCTCGAGGTGCTCGTTAGGGGGACCTCGCTCGGCGAGCTACCCGCCCAGGCGATCGCGGTGGCCGTCGCCATGCCTTTCAACTTCCTCGGCAACAAGCTTTGGGCATTCGCATAGCCGATTTCTTGCG
>Ga0307503_10000047_pt1 | contig 82311 bp, 84 predicted proteins | sample 17_S_MG_FD_194514 | JGI IMG/M metagenome (GOLD analysis project Ga0307503, IMG submission 194514) | Soil microbial communities from Populus trichocarpa stands in riparian zone in the Pacific Northwest, United States - 17_S | ecosystem: Environmental > Terrestrial > Soil > Riparian zone > Trees... | reverse complement strand
GGCTCGTCGCATCCTGGGGCTGGAGTAGGTCCCAAGGGTTGGGCTGTTCGCCCATTAAAGCGGTACGCGAGCTGGGTTCAGAACGTCGTGAGACAGTTCGGTCCCTATCTGCTGTGGGCGTTGGAGAATTGAGAGGAGTCATCCCTAGTACGAGAGGACCGGGATGAACATGCCTCTGGTGTATCTGTTGTCCTGCCAAGGGCATCGCAGGTTAGCTACGCATGGAACGGATAACCGCTGAAAGCATCTAAGCGGGAAGCCGTCCTCGAGATAAGTTCTCCCATCCCCTTTGAGGGAGTAAGACCCCTGGTAGACCACCAGGTTGATAGGCCGGCGGTGTACGCGCAGTAATGTGCTCAGCCGACCGGTACTAATGGGTCGAGGGCTTGACGGATATTTGTTTATTTACCCTGGTCTTGTGCAGTTTTCAAGCTCCACCGAGGCTTTGTCTCGCAAAATTCCGGTGGCGCATAGCGAGTGGGAAACACCTCTTCCCATTCCGAACAGAGCAGTTAAGCCACTCTGCGCCGATGGTACTTGGGGGGCAACCCCCTGGGAGAGTAGGTCGCCGCCGGTTCTTATTGTGAAGTCCGGGCCGCGCATAGTCGCGGCCCGATTTCGTTCGGGGCAGCGGCGCGCTAGGCCACGATCGCGTGGCTTGCGTAGCGCTGCTACGCGGCGCCCCGCGCTCCCGGCCTATCGCTTGCTTCCCGAACGCCTCGGGCTCGCGCCTATGCGCGGCCCGGACTTCGGATAGCTGACAGGACTCCTGCTAGGCGGGTTGGCCTGGTCGGGTGCGGCGGCGGAACAGGCCTGATTCCTGGAGGAGGGTGCAGTTCGCGGTGCGGACTTGTGCCCTGGTCGAGGGGAGAGGCCGGTGTGCGGTCGCGCCCTGGCGGTCTGCGCAACCCTGGCGAGTGCTCCCAACGGGCTCGAGCCCGTACTCGCCGAGGGTTGCGAAGTCGATTAGGAGGTCTGCGGCGTCGGTCAGCCGGTGGGTGATTTTGGTCTTCGAATCGAACATGGGTTCGTACAGTAGGACTACCCTCGGACGGGATGCTGAAACTGCAATCGGGGTTGCAGGAACATGGGGTAAACGGCTCTAGGGAGCCAAATGCTCAGCCTTCGGCGTCGAAGCCCTCGATCAGTTTCGCGGTCAGGGCGGGGCGCTCGACGTTGGGGGAATGGCCCGCGCCGGCGATCAGGTGGGTCTCGGCGTCCGGCACCGATGACTTGTACTGGTCGAGGGCGCGCTGGGGGTCGTTGACGATCTGCTCCTCGGCGCCCATCAGGACCATCAGGGGCTTGCCGACCGCCGCCATTCGCTGGTCGAGGGAGGATTCGCCGAGGAAGTCGTCGACGCCGTTCGGGGATTCGTCGTAGGAGGTGTAGGTCATCCGCTTGACGTCCTCGACGAAGGCGTCGGGGACGTCGTAGCCGGGGGCGAAGGCGACCTCGAGGCCCTGGCGGACGGAGAAGTCCGGCTTGATCCGCCACAGGGCGGGCCCGATCACCGGCTGGAAGGCGAGGCCGGCGATGAAGCCGAGGTCGCCGTAGGAGCGGTCCGGGGGCATGTCGATGATCGCCACCCGCTTGACCAGCTGCGGGTCCTGCTCGGCGAGGGCGACGCTGACCGAGCCACCGAGGGAGTGGCCGACGACGGTCGCTTCGCGGACTTCCAGGCGTTCCAAGGCCTCGGCGATCAGCTTCGCCTGGTTGGGCGGGTTGTAGCCGGAGCCGGGCTTCTCGGAGCCGCCGTGGCCGAGCAGGTCCATCGCGATCACGCGGTGGTCACGTTCCAGCAGCGGCACCACGCCGTCCCACCAGTTGATCGCGCAGCTGAAGCAGTGGACGAGGACGATCGGCGAGCCGCCGCGGGGGCCGTGTTCGACCACCTGCAGGTCGCCGTCGGCCAGCTTGAAGATCCGGCCGCCGGGTTCGGTGATCTCGGCGCCCTCGGTTTCGCCGTCGGTGACGAGGGCGTTGACGACCAGCAGCGCGAGCAGCGCCACGACCACCGCGATACCGACCTTCAGCCGCCTCCCCATGACGGTCGTTACCCTAGCCGGAACGATGGAGAAATTCGTAATCCAGGGCGGTGCTCCCCTCTCCGGGGAGGTGACCGTCGCCGGCAACAAGAACGCGGCCCTGCCGATCCTCGCCGCCTGCCTGCTGACCGAGGAGGAGGTGCTGCTGCACCGGGTGCCGCGGATCCGCGACACCGAAGCGCAGGTCGCCCTGCTCGAGAACCTCGGGGTGGAGGTCGCCTGGGTCGCCGACAACAGCGTCCGCCTCTGCGCCCGCGGGGTCGCGGGCGGCACCGTCGACGAGGAGCTCTCGCGCAAGATCCGCGCCTCGTTCCTGCTCGCCGGGCCGCTGCTCGCCCGCTTCGGTGAGGCGAAAATGCCGCCGCCGGGCGGCGACTTCATCGGCCGCCGCCGCCTCGACGCCCACCTCGACGCCTTCAAGGACCTCGGCGCTCGCATCGACGGCAGTCGCTGGATCGAGCTCTCCGCCCCAAACGGCCTCAGGGCCTGCGAGATCTTCATGGACGAGCCCTCGGTGATGGGGACCGAGAACGCGTTGATGGCCGCCGCTCTCTGCCCGGGGGAGACGCAGATCTCCAACGCCGCCTGCGAGCCCCACGTCCAGGACCTGGCCCGGTTGCTGGCGAAGATGGGCGCCCGCGTCGACGGCATCGGCTCCAACGTGATGACCGTGCACGGCAACCCGAACCTGGGCGGCGCCGAGCACTCCGTCGGCGCCGACCACATCGAGGTCGGCAGCTTCATGGCTCTCGCCGCGGCGACCGGCGGTGAGCTGCGGATCCGCGACGTCGATCCCGCCGACCTGACGATGGTCCGCCGCCAGTTCAGGCGGCTCGGCCTGCGCTCGGAGATCGAGGGCGACGACATGCTGGTTCCGGCCGGCCAGCACCTGCAGGTCGAAGCCGACCTCGGCGACGCGATCCCGAAGATCGAGGACGGGCCCTGGCCGGCCTTCCCCGCCGATCTCACTTCGATCGCCCTCGCCCTCGCGACCCAGGCCGAAGGCGAGGTCCTGATCTTCGAGAAGATGTTCGAGAACCGACTGTTCTTCGTCGACAAGCTCGTCGCCATGGGCGCTCGGATCACGCTGTGCGATCCCCACAGGGCGATCGTCAGCGGTCCGAGCCGGCTTCACGGCGAGCGGGTCGAGAGCCCCGACATCCGTGCCGGGATGGCGATGCTCATCGCCGCCCTGGCGGCGGAGGGGACGTCGGAGATCGGCAACATCCGCCAGATCGACCGGGGCTACGAGCAGATCGACGAGCGCCTGCGCGGGCTCGGCGCTCAAATCGAACGGGTTTCTGCGGAGGTCCCTGCCTAGCAGGGGTTTCCGCGCCGCTCTCGTAAGGTCAGGCCGACGATGATCCACCCGATTCCACCGGGAACGCGCGATGTGCTGCCCGACGAGATGCGCGAGCTGCGCCGCCTGCAGCGGGCGCTGATCGACGTCTTCGAAGCGCGCGGCTACGGCGAGGTGGCGACGCCGGCGATCGAGTACGACGAGGTGATGGCGACCGGCGAGGGCCGCGGCGCCCGCTCCTACCGCTTCTTCGACGAGGGCGGCGAGCTGCTGGCCCTGCGCTCCGACATGACGGTGCCGATCGCGCGCCTGGTCGCGACCCGCTTCCCGGCGTCCGAGGCCCCGCACCGGCTCTGCTACCTGGGCAGCACCTACCGGGCCGTGCTCCCGCAGCGGGGGCAGATGCGTGAGCTCGTCCAGGTCGGGGTCGAGCTGATCGGCGCTTCGCCGGCGGAGGGGACCGTCGAGGTGATCGAGGTGCTCGAGGCGGCGCTCGACGCGGCCGGCCTCGGCCGGGCGGTGATCGGGCTCGGCGACGCCGACCTCTACCGGCAGCTCCTGGAGGAGCTCGGGGTGGAGGGGGAGGCGAAGGAGGCGATCCTCGCCAGCCTCGCCACACATGACCTCGTCGGCATCGAAGAGGGCCTGACCGAGGCCGGGATCGCCGCCGAGCAGGTGCAGACGAGCGTGGCGCTGACGCAGCTGCGGGGCGGCAGCGAGGTGCTCGAGCAGGCGCGCGGCCTCGGCGGCGCCGCGGTCGAGCGGGCGACGGCGCGCCTCAGCGAGACCTACGAAGCGCTCGAGCGCAAGGGCGTCGCCGACCGCGTCCAGATCGACCTCGGCCTGCTGCGCGACCTCGGCTACTACAGCGGTGCGATCGTCGAGGTCTACGACCCGGCGCTGGGCCACGTGCTCGGCGGCGGCGGCCGCTACGACGGCCTGATGAAGCGCTTCGGCAACGATCTTTCCGCGGCCGGGTTCGGCCTCTACCTGGACCGCGTCCACACCGCCCAGCTGGAGGAGGCGCGCCGTGGCTGACGGGCCGCTGAAGCTGGCGGTGCCGCGTGGCGCCCTCTTCGGGGAAACGCTCGACATCCTCGATGCCGCCGGCGTCGACACCTCCGAGCTGCGCGGCGACTCGCGCTCGCTGATCTTCGAGACCCCGCAGATGACGCTGGTGACGATGCGCCCCTCCGACGTCCCCACTTACGTCGAGGCCGGCGCCGCCGACGTCGGCATCACCGGCAAGGACGTGTTGCTCGAGCAGGCCGATCGGGTCGTCTACGAGCTGCTCGACCTCGGCTTCGGGCGCTGCCGGATGGTGCTGGCGGCGCGAACCGGCAACGACCTCCTCGGCGAAGCGCAGCGGCGGCTGGGGATGATGCGGATCGCGACCAAGTACCCGCGGATCGCCGAGCGCTACTTCGAGTCGACCGGGCGCCAGGTCGAAATGATCGAGGTCAAGGGCTCGGTCGAGCTCGCCCCGCTGGTCGGCCTCGGCGACGGCATCGTCGACCTGGTCGCCACCGGCAGGACCCTGGAAGAGAACGAACTGGAGGTTCGCGAGGAGATCGTCGAGTGCACGGCGCGCTTCGTCGCCAACCGCGTCGCCCACAAACTGCGGGCGGCGGAGATCGACGATCTGACCGCGCGGCTGCGCGAGGCGAGGGGCGGATGAGGACCCGCCGCTTCGCCTGGGAGGGAGCCGCCGAAACCGCGATGACGCTGCGGTCCTGGGCGGCGGAGCTCTCGCCGCCGGTCGAAATCGGCGAGATCTTCCACGAGGTCGTCGGCCGCGGCGACGAGGCGGTGCTGGAACTGACTGCTCGCTTCGACGCCCCCGGCGCGGGGCTCGAATCGTTGCGCGTCGATCCCGCCGAGCCCGCCGCGGCCCTGGCCGTGCTCGAATCGCGACTGCGAGAGGCGATGGAGGCCGCCGCCGCCAACATCCGCCAGGTCGCCGAGGCGCAGATCTCCGAGGAGCGGACGGTCGAGCTCCCCGCCGGTCAGACGGTTCGCCTGCGGGAGGTCCCCGTCGGCGCCGCCGGCGTCTACGCGCCCGGCGGGCGCGCCGCCTACCCGTCGAGCGTCCTCATGTGCGCGATCCCGGCCCGGGTCGCCGGCGTCGAGCGGGTGGCGATCGCCTCGCCGCCCGGCCCCGACGGGCGGGTGCACCCACTCGTCCTCGCCGCCGCGGCGCTCTGCGAGGTGGACGAGGTCTACGCGATGGGGGGGGCGCAGGCGATCTTTGCTTTGGCCTACGGAACCGAGACGGTCGCCCCGGTCGACGTCGTCGTCGGGCCCGGCAACGCCTGGGTGCGGGAGGCCAAGCGCGCCGTCTACGGCCAGGTCGGGATCGACTCCCTCGCCGGCCCCTCGGAGCTGATGCTGATCGCCGGCCACGACACCGATCCGCGGTGGGCGGCACTCGACCTCTGCGCCCAGGCCGAGCACGGCCCGGAGAGCCCGCTGGTGGCGGTGGCCGTCGAGGAGCAGGTTCTCGACGCGATCGCCGAAGCCGCCGAAGCCACCGCCGCCGAGCGCCCCAGCGTCAGCGACGCGTCGCTGGCATTGGTGCAGGTGCCCGACACCGAGGCGGCGATCGATCTGGCCAACGCCTACGCGCCGGAGCACCTGGAGCTGCTGGAGACCGACGCGGCGCTCCTCGCCGACCGGGCGGTCACCGCCGGCTGCGTCTTCGTCGGCCGCCACGGCGCCACCGCCTTCGGCGACTACATGGCCGGCTCCAACCACGTGCTGCCGACCGGCGGCGCCGGTCGCTACGCCGGCCCGCTCGGCCCCGGCTCCTTCCGCCGCCGCATCTCCAACGTCGAGATCGACGGCGCCGCCGCCGAGCTGGCACCGCACGTCGACGCCCTGGCGCGGGCGGAGGGCTTCCCCGTTCACGGCGAGTCAGCGATGATTAGGAGCGAGTCATGAGCCGCACGGCCGAAAAGCAGCGCGAGACCGCCGAGACCCGGATCCGGCTCTTCCTCGACCTGGACGGGGGAGAGGCGAGCGCCGAGACGGGCGTCGGCTTCCTCGATCACATGCTCGACCTGCTGGCCCGCCACGGCCGCCTCGGGCTGAAGGTCGAGGCCGACGGCGACCTCGAGACCGGCGCCCACCACACGGTCGAGGACGTCGGCATCGTCTTCGGGCAGGCGCTCGACGAGGCGCTCGGCGACCGCGCTGGGATCCGCCGCTACGGCTCGGCCCTGGTGCCGATGGACGAGTCCCTGGCCGAGTGCGCGATCGACATCTCCGGCCGGCCCTACTGCGACTTCGCCGCCGAGCTGCCGGTCGTCTCGATCGCCGGCTTCGACAGCGAGCTGGCGGAGGAGTTCTTCCGCGCCGTCGCCAATAGCGCCAAGCTGACCCTGCACATCTCGGTCCGCTCCGGGACCAATGCCCACCACATGATCGAGGCGGCCTTCAAGTCATTCGCCCGCGCCCTGCGGGTCGCCGTCTCGATCGACCCCGAGGAGAGCGGCGTGCCCTCGACCAAGGGGACGCTGAGCGAATGACCGCCCGGATCGCGATCCTCGACTACGGGATGGGCAACCTGCGCTCGGCCGAGAAGGCGCTCGAGCACGTCGGCGCGACGGCGAAGATCAGCCGCGACCCCGAGGAGGTGCGCGCCGCCGACGGCGTCATCCTGCCCGGCGTCGGCGCGATGCCGCGGGCGATGGAGCGCATCCGGGAGCTGGGGCTGGCCGAGCTGATCGCCGAGCGCCGCGATGCCGGGGTGCCGATCCTCGGCATCTGCCTCGGCCTGCAGCTGCTCTTCGAGTCGACCACCGAGTTCGGCGGCGCCGAGGGGTTGGGGCTGCTGGGCGGCCCGGTGGAGGAGCTCGAGGCGGACGGCCTCAAGGTCCCGCACATCGGCTGGTCGCCGGTCGAGTGGGAGCGCGAGTCCCGCCTTACCGAGGGCATCCCGTCCGGGACGCCGTTCTACTTCGTCCACTCGTTCGCGCCGCGGCCGAGCGGGGAGGACCTGCTGGGGTCCGCCGAATACGGCAGCCGCTTCGCCTGCGCCGCCGAGCGCGACAACGTCTTCGGCGTCCAGTTCCACCCCGAGAAGTCGAGCTCCGCCGGGCTGCGGCTGCTGTCGAACTTCGCCGGCATCTGCGTCTCCTCGCCAGTGGCCGGCTGACCGCCGCGCCGTGATCCTCTATCCGGCAATCGACATCCGCGGCGGCCAGGCCGTGCGCCTGCTGCAGGGCGACTACGAGCGGGAGACGACCTACGACGCCGACCCCGTCGACGCCGCCCGCCGCTGGGCGGAGGAAGGGGCCGAGTTCCTCCACGTCGTCGACCTCGACGGCGCCAGGGCTGGAGAGCCGCGCAACCTCGAAGCGGTGCGGCGGATCGCCGAAGCGATCTCCTGCCCGATCCAGGTCGGCGGCGGCCTGCGCTCTTCCGACTCGGTCGCGACGGTGTTGGAGGCGGGCGCGCAACGGGTGGTGATCGGCACCGCGGCGCTGCGCGATCCCCAGTTCCTCGACGCCGCGATCTCGGCCCACGGGGAGCGCGTAGTCGTCTCCGTCGACACCCGCGGCGGCAAGGTCTCCCTCGCGGGTTGGACCGAGACCAGCGACGTCGACGCGCCGACGGCGGTAGCCGACCTCAGCCGGCGCGGCGTCCAACGCTTCCTCTGCACGGCGATCGAGGTCGACGGCACGATGGAGGGCCCGGCGATCCGCGAGCTGAACCAGATCGCCGCGGCCACCTCCTCCCAGGTGATCGCCTCCGGCGGCGTCGGCGAGCTGTCCCATCTCAAAGAACTCTCTCGCGAGGCAGCTCCCAACATCGAAGGCGCAATCGTGGGCCGGGCGCTTTATGAGCGCAGGTTCACGGTCGCTGATGGCATCGCCGCCTTAAGCTGAGCGGATGGCACTGAAGCGCGTGATCCCCTGCCTCGACGTCAACGCCGGGCGGGTCGTAAAGGGCACCAACTTCGTCGGGCTGCGCGATGCCGGCGATCCTGTGGAGCTGGCGGAGCGGTATGACGCCGAGGGGGCCGACGAGCTGGTCTTCCTCGACATCACCGCCTCCCACGAGCAGCGTGAGACGATCGTCGAGCTGGCGCGGCGGACCGCCGACAACGTCTTCATCCCCTTCACGATCGGTGGCGGCATCCGCTCGGTCGAGGATGCTCAGGCGGTGCTGGACGCGGGCGCCGACAAGGTCTCGGTCAACTCGGCGGCGCTGGCGCGGCCGGAGCTGCTGAGCGAGCTCGGCGACCACTTCGGCGCCCAGTGCGTGGTGATCGCGATCGACGCCAAGCGCGAGGAGGACGGCAGCTGGGGCGTCTACGTCAACGGCGGCCGCAAGCGGGTCGAGGGGCGCGAGGCGGTCGCCTGGGCCCGCGAGGCGGTCGAGCGCGGGGCGGGGGAGGTGCTGCTGACGAGCATGGACCGCGACGGCACCAACGACGGTTACGACATCGAGCTCACCCACGCCGTCGCCGCGGCGGTCAGCGTGCCGGTGATCGCCTCGGGCGGCGCCGGTGAGCTCTCGCACCTCAGCGAGGCGATCTCGCGCGGCGGCGCCGACGCCGTCCTCTGCGCCTCGATCTTCCACTACGGCCATTACCGCGTGCGCGAGGCAAAGGAGCAGCTCGCCGCCGACGGGATTCCCGTCCGGCTCTGAGCCCATGGACGATCTGACCGCGGCGCTGCGCCACGCGCACCCGGAGCTGGAGGCTGTGCGGAGACAGGCAGAGGAGCCGGTCTACCTGGTCGGCGGCGCCGTTCGCGACCTCCTGCTCGGGCGCCCGCGCGCCGACGTCGACCTTGTCGTCGTCGGTGACGCCGCGGCACTGGCCGAGCGCCTGGGGGGCGCCGCGGCCGAGCACGAGCGTTTCGGCACCGTCAAGGTCGAGGTCGAGGGGCACGAGCTCGACATCGCGACGGCGCGCACCGAGACCTATCCGGAGCCGGGCTCACTGCCCGTCGTCGCGCCGGCCGCCGACGTCGAAGCCGACCTCTGCCGGCGCGACTTCACGATCAACGCGATCGCGATCCCGCTCGACGGCGAGCCGCGGCTGATCGATCCACACGGGGGGGAGGCGGACCTCGAGCGCGGCCTGTTGCGCGTCCTGCACCCCCACTCCTTCGAGGACGACCCGACCCGGGCGATCCGCGCCGGCCGCTACGCGGCGCGGTTCGGCTTCGGGCTCGAGCCGAGGACCGAGGAGCTGTTGCGGGCCGCCGACCTGCACGCCGTCTCCGCCGACCGGCGGCGGGCCGAGTTGGAGCGGCTGGCGGCGGAAGCGAGCGCCTGCCGTGGTTTCGAGCTGCTGGCCGAATGGGGGCTGATCGAGCTGCGGGACGGAGGGCAGGAGCTGATGCGCGCGGTCGACGAGCTGCTGGGACGCGAGCACTGGGCGGAGTTCGCGCCGCGCCAGGAGGCGCTGATTTCCGCCGCGCTCGGCCCTCCGGGCGGCGAGGAGCTGCTGGCGGCGATGTGGGCCCCACGGCCGGGCGAGGGCGTGGAGGTGGCTGAGAGGCGCGACCCGGTCGAGCTGATCCTGGCCCGGGCGATGGGCGCGAACTGGATCGAGCACTACCTGACCGCCTGGCGCGGTGTGAGGCTGGAGATCGACGGCAACGACCTGATCGAGGCCGGGGTCAGCGAGGGCCCCGCCGTCGGCCGGGGGCTGCGGGCGGCGCGGCGACGGCGGCTGGAAGGCGAAATCCTCGGCCGCGAGGAAGAGCTGGAGGCGGCGTTGGAGGCGGCGCGTGGAGTGGCGTGAGCGCGACGGCCTGCGCTGGCTGGAAGCCGAGCTCGGCGGCGCCCGGGCGGCCTTTTCGACCCGCCTCGGCGGCGTCAGCGAGGCGCCCTTCGACAGTCTCAACCTGGGACTGCTGACCGAGGACGAAGAGGACGCGGTGGTCGAGAACCGCGGGCGCCTGGCGGCGGCGCTCGGCTTCGGGCCCGACCAGGTCGTCTTCGCCCGCCAGGTCCACGGCACGGACTTGATCGCGCACCCGAGCGAATTCAGCTGTTCCTTTTGGTCGCTTGGCGACCAAAAGGAACAGCTGAGAGTGCCGCCGGAGGCGGATGGGCACGTGATTCGTCGACCGGGCTTCGCGGCGCTGGTCTTTGTCGCCGACTGCCTGCCGATCGCGCTGAGTGGGCCGAAGGGGGTGGCGATGGTCCACGCCGGCTGGCGGGGACTGGCCGGCGGCATCCTCGCTGCCGGCGCCGAGGCGGTTGGGGCGATGAGCGCCGCGATCGGTCCCGGGATCGGTCCGTGCTGCTACGAGGTCGGCGACGAGGTGCTGGGCGCTTTCTCCGGCCTCGGCGAGGGCGTCGCCGAGGGCCGCATGCTCGACCTGCCGGAGGCGGCGCGGCGACTGCTGGCCGAGGCCGGGGTGGAGGCGGTCAAGTCGGCCGGGCTCTGCACCAGCTGCGAGGAGGGGCTCTTCTTCTCGCATCGCCGCGACCGCGGCCGCACCGGCCGCCAGGCGGGCCTCGCCTGGATCGAGGGATAGATGGCCGAGCTGATCCACGACATCGACCCGGCGAGGCTGGCGGCGAACCTGGAGGAGGCACAGGCGCTCGCGGCGGGCCGCGCCGAGATCCTCGTCGCGACCAAGTACGTGCCGCTGGAGGAGATGGGCAAGCTGGCCGAGGCGGGGGTGGGGCTGGTCGGCGAGAACCGCCAGCAGGACCTGGCGGCGAAGCACGAGCGCTGGGGCGAGGCCTTCGAGTGGGACTTCATCGGCAACCTGCAGAGCCGCAAGGTCAAACAGGTCCTGCCGCTCTGCCGATTGATCCACTCGGTCGCCAGCGACTCCGTCCTCACCCAGCTCGGCAAGCACGCCGGCCCGGACAGCGAGATCCTGGTCGAGGTCAACGTCTCCGGCGAGGAGGGTAAGGGCGGGGTCGATCCGAGCGAGCTGCCGGCCTTCGTCGAGCGCTCGCCGGTCAGGGTCGCGGGCCTGATGACGATGCCGCCCTACAGCCCCGATCCGGAGCACTCGCGGCCGTACTTTGCCCGCCTCGCGGAGCTGGGGGCGGCCAACGGGCTGAGCCGGCTTTCGATGGGCACCTCCCAGGATTGGCGGGTGGCGATCGAGGAGGGGGCGACGATCGTCCGCCTCGGCCACGCCCTTTTCCTGTGATTTCCCGCGAAATCTGGGAATAATCCGTAGAGGAGTCGGCACCTGAAGGCCGAATCACGCTGCAGATATGGCTCTAAAAGACACCTGGCATCGCGCACTCGTTTACTTCGGCCTGGCCGAGGACCACGACTACGGCCCCGAATACGAGGAAGACTTCGAGCCCGAGACCGGGACCGAGGAAGTCTTCGAGGGTCGCCGCGAACGCGGCGAGGGCAGCTCCTCGGTGCGCCGCCTGCCGACCTCCCGCCGGCCCCGCCGCGACGAGATCGACGACATCTTCGCCGACGACGAGCCGATCGCGGCCAGCCGCACCCGCACCCTGCGCCCCGTCGACAACGGCGGTGACGGTGGCGATCTCCAGGTCCACCTGGTGATCCCCCGCAACTTCAACGACGCCCAGCAGGTCGCCGACCAGTTCAAACGCTCGGTGCCGGTGATCCTCAACCTGCAGACCGCCGACCACGAGCTCTCGAAGCGGATGATCGACTTCTGCTCCGGCCTCACCTACGCCCTCGACGGCGGCATGCAGCGGATCGCCGAGAAGATGTTCCTGCTGACCCCGCGCAACGTCGACGTCTCGGCCGAGGAAAAGGCCCGGCTGATCGACAAGGGCTTCTTCAACCAGTCCTAGGCCCCGGGCGCTGGGTAGTCTGGCGCCATGATCGTCGGTTTCGTCGGGTCCGGCAGCATGGCCGCGGCCATCGCCCGTGGCTGGGCCGGGGAGTTCGAGCAGATGCTCTTCTCCGACAGCGGCTCCGGCCGCGCGCAGGCCCTTGCCGAGGAGCTCGGCGGGGAAGCGGTCTCCAACGAGGAGATCGGCCGCCGGGCAGACCTGGTGCTGCTGGCCGTGAAGCCGGACAAGCTGGAGGAGGTGGCGCCGGCGCTGGGCGGTGCCAGGGAGGTGATCTCGGTCCTGGCGGTGGTCTCGCTGGAGCGCCTGCGGACCGCCTTCCCCGCGGCCGCGCAGGTGCTGCGGGTGATGCCGAACGTCGGCGTCGAGGTCCGCGCCGGCGTCCTCTGCGTCGCCGGCTCCGCCAGCGCCGAGGGGCGGAAGAAGCTCTCGCTCTTGGGCCACGTGGTCGAGATCGCCGAAGAGGACTTCGACGAGGCGACCGCGGTCATGGGTTGCGCGCCCGCCTATCTCGCCGTCGCCGTGGAAGCCCTGGCCGACGCCGGCGCCAGGGCGGGCCTGGACGAGGAGCTGGCGCGTGAGCTGGTCGTGGAGACCGCCGCCGGTACCGCCGAGCTGCTGCGCCGCCGCCACCCGGCAGACGTCCGCAAGGCCGTCGCCTCTCCGGGCGGCAGCACCGAGGCGGGGCTGGAGGCGCTTGAGCGCGAAGGCGCCCGCGGTGCCTTCGAGGCCGCCGTCGAGGCCTCGCTGGCGAGGATGAAGCAGTGATCCCCCTGGCGCTCGACCGGGGCGACCTCGCCGACTACGTCAGCGCCCTGATCATCGTCTACGTGATCCTGATCTTCATCCGGATCGTCGCCTCCTTCGTGCCGCGGATGCCCTACAACCCCTACCTGCGGGCCGTCCTCGACTTCGCCCACGAGGTCACCGACCCCTACCTCAACTTCTTCCGCCGCCTGATCCCGCCGCTGGGGGGCGGGGGCATGGCGATCGACCTCAGCCCGATGCTCGGGCTGCTCGTCCTCTTCGTCGCCCGCGGGCTGCTCGTCAACCTGATCGCAGGGTGAGCGCCGCCGCCCGCGCCTGGAGCCTCGCCGCGATCCTCTGCGGCCTGGTCGTCGCCGGCGACCAGGCCGTGAAGGCGACGATCGAGGCGCAGATAACTCCTGGCGAGGTGGTCGACGTGCTGGGGCCGCTGAGCCTCACCCTCGCCCACAACGACGGCGTCGCCTTCGGCCTGGCCGGCGGCGCCGGGGCGGGGCTCGTCCTGGTCACGGCGGCGGCGCTGGCGCTGATTGTCTACGTCTTCAGCCGAGATCCCGAGCGGCCGGGGATGTGGGTCGCGGTCGGGCTGCTGGCGGGAGGCGCGCTCGGCAACCTGATCGACCGGCTTACCGCGGGTGAGGTGACCGACTACATCGACGTCGGCTCCTGGCCGGCCTTCAACCTCGCCGACGTCGCGATCACCTGCGGGGTCGTGCTCCTCGTTCTCCTCTACCTGCGCGACGCGGAGGCCGGTGACAACGATGGCTGACCCGGAGCTGCGAATCGTCCACCTCGACGACTCGCTGGCCGTGGTCGACAAGCCCGCCGGCCTCGTCGTCCATCCCGCCCCCTCGCACACGGGCCCGACCTTGGTCAGCGAGCTGGCCGAGATCCTCGGCGGCGGCGCCGAACCGGAGCGGCCGGGCATCGTCCACCGGCTCGACAAGGGCACCAGCGGCCTCCTCGTCGTCGCCCGCGACGACAGGACCCACGCGGCCCTGCAGGAGCAGGTTCGCGAGCGCGAGGTCGAACGTGTCTACCTGGCGCTGGCGGGCGGCCGGCTCGGGTCCCGGACCGGCACGATCGACGCCCCGATCGGCCGCGCCGCCCGGAAACGGCACCGGATGGCTGTCTCCGGGGCGGCTTCGCGCGAGGCCCGCACCCATTTCACGGTCCTCGAGCTGCTGCCGCGGGAGACCTACCTGGAGGCGCGGCTGGAGACGGGGCGCACGCACCAGATCCGCGCCCACTTCGCCGCCATCGGCCACCCGCTGACGGGCGATACGACCTATGGTGGGGCCGCGCGCTACGGCCTCGAGCGGCAGTTCCTCCACGCCCACCGCCTCTCTTTCCAGCACCCGCGAAGCGGCGAGCGCCTCGGCTTCGCCTCGCCGCTGCCGGGGGACCTGGCGCGGGCGCTGGAGGCGGCCCACGCCGAATAGGCGCACCGCTCTACAATCGGCACTTCAAATCCAACCCTCGTCCGCTGGCAAACCGGATCCTGCCTGGCCACCACCAGGTCCCCGGGGAGCGGGGCGGGGCGCTTCGCCAACAATTCAAGGAGACAAAGACATGCCAGAGGCCGGCACCGCAACGCCCCAGGCGGACCTGAGAGAGCTGCTCGAGGCCGGAGTCCACTTCGGCCATCAGACCCGCCGCTGGAACCCGAACATGCGCCGCTTCATCTTCGGCGAGCTGGACGGGATCCACATCATCGACCTGCTGCAGACCGAGGCCCTGCTCGAGGACGCGCGCCGCTTCGCCGGCGAGCTCGCGAGCGGCGGCGGCACCGTCCTCTTCGTCGGGACGAAGAAGCAGGCCCGCGACACGATCCAGGAATGGGCCGAAAGATGCCGCATGCCCTACGTCAACAAACGCTGGCTGGGCGGCCTGCTGACCAACTTCAACACGATGTCGGGCCGGATCGGCCGTCTCCACGAGCTCAACGGCTGGAAAGAGGAGGGCAAACTCGATCTCCTGCCGACCAAGGAGCGGATGGGGATGGAGGCCGAACTCGCCAAGCTCGAGTTCAACCTCGGCGGCGTCCGCGACATGGACCGCCTGCCCGACGCCGTCTTCGTCGCCGACCTGAAAACCGAGGAGATCGCCGTCAACGAGGCGGCAAGGCTGCGGATCCCGATCATCGGCCTGGTCGACACCAACTGCGACCCGAGCCCGGTCGACTACGTCGTCCCGGGCAACGACGACGCGATCCGCTCCTGCCAACTGGTGATCGGGACGATCGGCCACGCCGTCGAGGACGGTTCCTCCGCCTGGCGCGTGCAGGAGGAGAAACGGATCGCCGAAGAGATGGAGCGGCGCAAACGCGACGAGGAAGAGCGGAAGAAACGCGAGGAGGAAGAGAAGGCTCGCGTCGAGGCCGAGGAAGCTAAAAAAGCGGCCGAGGAGGCTGCGAAAGCGGCCCAGGCTACGGCCGCGGCGCAGCAGAAAGCGCAGCAAGTCCAGGCGCCGAAACAGCCTCAGGGACAAAGCGCTGGGGGCGCGGGTCCTGTCGCCGATACGGCCCCCCCGCAAAAAGGCGGGGGTCCCGCATCGTCGCCACCCGCGCCAGAGGCGGATAAAACTGAGGCTCCGACCGTGGTGGGAGAGCAGCCCTCCGCGGCGGACGCCGAGCCGTCCGAGGAGCAGCCTCCGGCGCCGCCCGCTGAGAGTGCCGAGCCCGCCGCTGAGGAGAAAGCTGAGGGGGAGTCCAAATGAGCGTTACTGCTGCTGACGTGAAGGCGCTTCGGGATCGGACCGGGGCGGCGATGATGGATGCGAAATCGGCGCTGGTCGAGGCCGACGGCGACGTCGAGCGCGCGGTCGAGCTGCTGCGGGTGAAGGGCCAGGCCTCCGCCGCCAAGCGCGAAGGCCGCGGCACCGACGAGGGCGTGATCGCCTCCTACATCCACGCCAACGACAAGGTCGGGGCGATGGTCGAAGTCCAGTGCGAGACCGACTTCGTCGCCCGCAACGAGGAGTTCAAGGTCTTCGCCTACCAGGTCGCCCTGCACGCGGCCGCGACCGCGCCGCAGTTCGTCACCACCGAGGAAATCCCCGAGGAGGAGCGCGAGGCCGAAAAACGGGTCTTCGAAGAGAAGGCGAAGGAAGAAGGCAAGCCCGACAACGTGGTCGAGAAAATCGTCCAGGGCCAGCTCGACAAGTGGGCGAGCGAAGTGGCGCTGCTCGACCAGACCCACGTCAACACCGAGAAACACGACTCGAAGACGATCGAGGAGCTGCGCCAGGAGCTGGCGGCGAAAACGGGCGAGAACATCCGCGTCGCCCGCCTCGCCTACTTCCGCGTCGGCGAATAAGCTGCGCCGCAGTGACCGACTCCCCCGAGCCGCGCTTCGGGCGCATACTGCTGAAGCTCTCCGGCGAGGCCCTGATGGGCAGCCAGGACTTCGGCACCGACGGCGCTGAGGTCGACCGGATCGCCAGGCAGGTGGCGGCGGTCCGCGACCGCGGCGTCGAGGTGGCGATCGTGGTCGGGGCCGGCAACATCTACCGCGGCCTCGACGGTGCCGCCAGCGGCATGGATCGGGCCACCGGCGACTACATGGGGATGCTGGCGACGGTCCTCAACGCCCTCACCCTGCAGGACGCCCTCGAGCGGCTCGACCAGCACACGCGGGTGATGTCGGCGATCGAAGTCCAGGAGGTCGCCGAGCCCTACATCCGCCGCCGCGCCATGCGCCACCTGGAGAAGAGCCGCGTCGTCATCTTCGCCGCCGGCACCGGCAACCCGTTCTTCACCACCGACACCGCGGCGGCGCTGCGGGCGCTGGAGATCCACGCCGAGGCGATCCTGATGGCGAAGAACGGGGTGGAGGGGGTCTTCGACTCCGACCCGGCGACCAACCCGGAGGCAAAGTTCATCCCCGCGATCACCCATAAGGAAGCGATCGAGCGGGGCCTGAAGGTGATGGACTCGACCGCGCTCTCCCTCTGCATGGACAACGACCTGCCGATCTACGTCTTCAACATGGGCGACGAGGGCAACATAGATAGGATCGTTTGCGGCGAAAAAGTGGGGACGCTGGTCTCGAGTTCCCCCGCCGACTGACGAGGACGGGAACCCAGTGGAGCTGATCGACGAACTGCTTGCGGACGCCAAAGAGCGGATGGCCAAATCGGTCGAGTCCAGCCGCGGTGAGCTCGCCACCGTCCGGACCGGCCGCGCCTCGCCGCACCTACTCGACCGGATCACGGTCGATTACTACGGCAACCCGACGCCGCTGAAGCAGCTGGCCAACGTCGCCGCCTCGGACGCCCGGCTGCTCACCGTCACCCCCTTCGACAAGGGCGCCCTCGGCGCGATCGAGAAATCGATCCAGGAGTCCGACGTCGGCCTCACCCCGAGCAACGACGGCAACCTGATCCGCCTCCAGATCCCGGAGATGACCGAGGAGCGGCGGCGGGAGATGGTCAAGGTCGTCCACGGCGTCGCCGAGGAGGGCAGGGTCGCGATCCGCAACGTCCGCCGCGACATCATGAGCGACCTGCGCGAGCTGAAGAAGGAAGGCGAAGCCGGCGAGGACGACGAGCGCCGGGCCGAGACGGCGCTGCAGAAACAGACCGACGAGGCGATCGCCGAGATCGATTCCCTGCTCAAGGGCAAGGAAGAAGAGATCCTCGAAGTCTGAGGCGGCCACCGCAGCGTGACCGCCCCCAAATACGTAGCGATCATCACCGACGGCAACGGCCGCTGGGCGCGCCAGCGTGACCTGCCGGTGGTGGAGGGACACCGGGCCGGGGCCGACACCCTGAAGGCGCGGCTGCGCGACGCCGCCGAGCTGGGGATCGAGGAGCTGACCGTCTACTCGTTCTCGACCGAGAACTGGAGCCGTCCCGAGGACGAGGTCGCGGGCCTGATGCGGATGTTCGGCGAGCGGATCGGCTCGGAAACGCCGGAGCTGGAGCAGGAAGGCGTGCGGATGCGTTTCGTCGGTCGGCGCGAGGGCGTCGACCCGGCGCTGGTCGAGCGCATGGCATGGGCGGAAAGCGAGACCGCCGCCAACGACCGCATCGTCCTCTACGTGGCCTTCAACTACGGCGGCAGGGCGGAGATCCTCGACGCCGCCCGCGGCTTCCAGGGCGAGACCGAGGAGGAGTTCCGCGCCGGGCTCTACGCGCCGGAGATGCACGACCCCGATCTCCTGATCAGGACCAGCGGCGAGCAGCGGCTCTCCAACTACCTGCTCTGGCAGTGCGCCTACTCGGAGCTCGTCTTCCGCGACGAGCTTTGGCCCGACTTCGACCGCGCGGCGCTGGAGGCCTGCCTGCTCGAGTACGAGACGCGGCAGCGGCGGTTCGGGAGCCGGACGTGAAAATCGACCTCTTCGACGACGACGAGCTGTTCGACGACGAGCCGGCGCCGCCCCGCGAGCGACCGCCCCGCGAGTCCCGGCGCCGCCGCGGCAGCGGCGAGACCGCGAAGCGGATCCTCGTCGCCCTGCCCTGGATCGTCTTCGCGATCGCGATCACCGTTGCCGGCGGCCTCGTCTTCGCGGCGGCGATGGTCGCCCTCGGCGTCGTCGCCCTCGGCGAGTACGCGGGCATGACCAGCCGCTACCGGCCGCTCGTGATTCCCGCCTACGTCTCCGTCGCCGCCCTCGTCGCCGCGGCCCAGTTCGGCACCGCCTTCAACGTCCTCTACGTAATCGCCGCCACCTTCCCCCTGCTCTTCGCCTTTGCCGCGAAAGCCCAGCACCGCGAGGGCGCCACCGTCTCGCTGGGGGTGACGCTGCTGGGAGCGCTGTGGATCGGGATCCCACTCGCCCACGCCGTCCTCCTCCGCGACCTGCCCGACCACGGCGCGGCGCTCCTGATCGATGTCCTCGTCGGCACCTTCGTCGCCGACACCGCCGCGTACGCGACCGGGAGGATGTTCGGCAGCCACAAAATCGCCCCCAACCTCTCCCCGAACAAGACGATCGAGGGTCTGATCGGCGGCTTCGTGATCGGCACGATGGGCTTCTGGTTCGCCGGCCTCTACCAGGACTGGCTCTCCGGCGTGGACGCGCTGATGATCGGTGCCGCCGTCGCCGCCGTCGCCCCGATCGGCGACCTCTTCGAGTCGATGCTGAAGCGCGACCTCGGGACCAAGGACACCGGCACCCTCTTCGGCCCCCACGGCGGCCTCCTAGACCGCCTCGACGCGGTCTTCTTCACCGTCGTGGTCGGCTACTACCTAGCGGTCGCGGTGGTCTACTAACGCCGAGTCCGCAGAAACCGTCCCTCAAGGACGGTTTCTGCGGACTCGCGGTTCAGGTGGCCCCCTCCGTATCCTCTGCAAGGCATGAAGAAGGTCCTCGTGCTCGGCTCGACCGGGTCCATCGGAACGCAGGCGCTGGAGGTGATCGGGCGCTCGCAGGATTTGCAGGCCGTCGGTTTGGCGGCGGGCAGCGCCTGGGAGGAGACGGTCTCGCAGGCGCGCGAGCACGGAGTGCCCGTGGTCGCGCTCGCGGACGGGGGGGCGGCGGAGAGCGCCCGTGGTAGCTGGAGCGGGCGGGTGTTGACCGGCTCCGACGGCGTGCGGGAGCTGATCGTGACCACGGAGCCTGATCTCGTCCTCAACGCGATCGTCGGCGCCGCCGGGCTCGGCTCGACGATCGTCGCCCTCAGCGAGGGGATCGACGTCGCCCTCGCCAACAAGGAGAGCCTCGTCCTCGGCGGCGAGCTGGTGATGGCGCTGGCCGAGGCGACGGGGGCGCGACTGCTGCCGGTCGACTCCGAGCACTCTGCCCTCTTCCAGCTGATCGGCGGCGAGGCGCCGGGAACGGTGACGCGGCTGGTGCTGACGGCTTCCGGCGGTCCCTTCCGCGGTCGCGATGACCTCTCCGGGGTCAGCGTCGCCGACGCCCTCGCCCATCCCACCTGGCGGATGGGAGGGAGGATCACGATCGACTCGGCGACGCTGATGAACAAGGGCTTCGAGGCGATCGAGGCGCATCACCTCTTCGCCGTCCCCTATGAGCGGATCGACGTCGTCGTCCACCCGCAGTCGCTGATCCACTCGCTGATCCATCTCAACGACGGCTCGACCCTGGCCCACCTCGGCTATCCCGACATGCGAGTGCCGATTTCCTACGCGCTCAACCATCCCGAGCGGGCCGACGTCGACGTGCCGCGGCTCGACCTCGCCGCGGTCGGCTCGCTGACCTTCGAGGAGCCCGACCTCGAGACCTTCGCCTGCCTGCGGCTGGCCCTGGAGGCGGGCGCGGCCGGGGGAACGGCGCCCTGCGTCCTCAACGCCGCCGACGAGGTCGCCGTCGCCGCCTTCCTCGCCGAGCGGATCCCGTTCACGGCGATCCCGGCGGTGATCGAGCGGGTGCTGGAGGAGATGCCCGCGCAGCCGGTGCGCCATTTCGACGACCTCTTCGCCGCCGACGCCGAGGCGCGCGAGCGCAGCGAAGGGCAGATCAAGGGGTTGATGCCGGCATGAGCTGGTTCTGGGTCTTCGTCGGCTTCTGCCTGCTGATCGTCCTTCACGAGGCGGGGCACTTCTTCGCCGCCAAGGCCACCGGGATGCGGGTCGAGCGCTTCTTCCTCTTCTTCGGGCCGACGATCTGGTCGATCAAGCGAGGCGAGACCGAGTACGGGGTGAAATCGATCCCGATCGGCGGCTACGTGAAAATCACCGGGATGAACCCGGAGGAGGAGGTCCCTCCGGAGCACGAAGCGAACGCCTACTTCCGCAAGCCGGTCTGGAAGCGGATCGTCGTCGTCGCGGCCGGCCCGGCGGTGAACATCGTCCTCGCCTTCGCGATCCTCTTCGGTGTCTACTGGGCCAACGGGCGAGAGGAAATCCAGCAGAGCGTCGGCGAAATCCGCAAGGGGACCCCGGCGGCGAAGGTGCTGCAGCCGGGCGACGAAATCGTCGCGGTCGATGGCAAGCACTACGCCGGCCTCAGCACCGAGGAGCGGTTGACGAAGTTCGGCGAAACGGTCGCCACCCACAAATGCGACGGCAAGCAGGTAGACAGCTGCGTGGCGGCGACCCCGGTCCAGCTCCAGATCCGCCGCAACGGGCAACTCGAAACGCTGACGGTCTATCCGCGCTACGACAAGGAAGCGAAGCGGGCGCTGGTCGGCTTCTCCTACGGCAGCGTCAACCAGCCGGTCGGCCCGGGTGAGTCCGCGAAGGAAGCGGGCGACGCGATCTGGGAAGTCGCCTCCGGCACTGTCCACGTCTTCACCCACCTTTTCGAAAAGGAACAGCGCGAGCAGGTCTCCGGGGTGGTCGGGATCAGCGACGTCGGCCACCAGGTGATCGAGAAAGGCCTGGAACGGGCGCTGCTCCTGCTCGCCTTCGTCAGCCTCTCGCTCGGCCTCGTCAACCTGCTGCCGATCCTGCCGCTCGACGGCGGCCACATCTTCTGGGCGCTGGTCGAGAAGGTGCGCGGCCGCCCGGTCTCGCTGCGGGTGATGGAGCGGGCGACGATGTTCGGAATAGCCCTCGTCCTGATGCTCTTCTTCCTCGGCCTCTCCAACGACATCGGCCGGATCACCGGCGAAGGGTTCGAGGTCCGCTAGCCGCCTGGTTTGACGACCCGGAAGCGATAGGAGGCGGGGGAGGGGTCGGCCAGACTACCCGAGCCGATCGCGCGCACCTTGAAGGTGTGGGGTCCGAAGGCGAGGCGCTTGGCGGTGAAGGGCGAGCGGCAGGCTCTGTACGCCTTCCCGTCCAGCTTGCACTGGAAGCGCGCCTTCTGCTCGTCGGCGCCGAAGCGGAAGCTGGGGGTGCGGTCGGTCGTCCGCTTCGGCGGCTTGCGTCGCAGGGTCGTCTGCGGGGCTCCGTGATCGTGGTCGGAGCCAACGCCCGTACCCGTGCCTCCCCCGGTGCCGCCGCCCGAAGCGCAGCTCCGCTCCGAGGGAGCGACCGCATTCGGCCGCGGGGCCGGGGTTGCAACGGAGAAATCGGCGGCGCTGGAGTCGGAGTCGTCGGCCGGATCGAGCGCGGTGGCACAGCCCCGCGTGATCGTTCGCTGCAGAGCCATGCCGGTGGGCACGCCGACGGCGGGGGTGCCGGCCGGGCTCGGCAGGGGGCCGTCGAAGTTTCCCCAGGACACGCAGTCGATCTCTTCCCAGCAGGCGGCGCCGCCGTCGGGCGAGAAGGTGGCAACCGACGGGAGAGTGGAATCGGCGGTGAGCTCGAACTCGGTCTCGGCCGCCGAGGTCGCCACCAGGATCGTGTCCTGGTTGTCGTCAGCCGCGACGTTGGCAGAGAACGTCGTGCTGCCGATCACCTCGCCGGAGGCGTTGTAGATCCGCAGGGTGTGGCCTTTGACGAGGTCCTGGCCGGGGGAATACATCTGCAGCTCCACGTACTTGGATTCCGGCGCCAGGGCGGAGCCGAGGTATACCTCGCGAATTTGGATCAGGTGGAAGGTCGCCTGCGCCGTCGGGGCAGCGAGCAACATTGCCGCGACAGCAGCGGCGAGGACGACCGAGACAAGACGCCTGCTCCCCATCGACCGAGCATACGGCCGCCCGGGACAGAAGGTTCAACCCGGTCGGGGAGATCCTCTCAGTAGGCTTCGAATATGGCTTCCAAACGGCAAATCTTCGTCGGCAACGTGCCGATCGGCGGTGGCGCGCCGGTCGCCGTGCAGACGATGACCAAGACCGAGACCGCCAACCTGGCGGCGACGATGGAGCAGATCCGCAAGGTCGCCGACGCCGGGGCCGACCTGGTCCGCTGCGCGGTGCCGCGCGAGCAGGACGCCGAGGCGCTGAAGACGATCGTCAAGGAATCGCCGATCCCGGTGATCGCCGACATCCACTTCAACCACACCCTGGCGCTGAAAGCGATCGACGCCGGCGCCCACTGCATCCGCCTCAACCCCGGGAACATCGGCGGCCGCGACAAAGTCGCCGAGGTCGCCGCGAAGGCGAACGCCGCCGGGGTGCCGATGCGGATCGGGGTCAACTCCGGCTCGCTCCCGAAACACCTGCACGAGCTGGAGCGGGAAGCGCCGGTCGAGGCCCTGGTCGCCGCCGCGATCGAGTTCGTCGAGCTGATGGAGGGCCTCGACTTCGAAAACTTCAAGGTCTCGATCAAGTCGACCAACGTCCCGTACACGATCGCCGCCAACCGGCTGCTCTCGGAGAAGATTCCCTACCCGCTGCACCTCGGCGTTACCGAGGCGGGGACGAAATGGGGCGGCTCGCTGAAAAGCGCGGTCGGCCTGGGGACGCTGCTCGCCGACGGGATCGGCGACACGATCCGGATCAGCCTCTCGACCTTCCACGCCGAGGAGGAGGTCAAGGTCGCCTGGGAGATCCTGAAGGCGCTGCAGCTGCGCGAGCGCGGCCCGGTCCTGATCGCCTGCCCGACCTGCGGCCGCCTGCAGTTCGACATGGATTCCGTGGTGGCCGAAATCGAGAAGCGACTCGAAGGCTACGAGGAGCCGGTCGAGGTCGCCGTGCTCGGCTGCGCCGTCAACGGCATCGGCGAGGCCAGCCACGCCGACTTCGGCATCGCCGGAGCTAAGAACGAGGGTTTGATCTTCGCCGGTGGCAAACCGCTGCGGAAGGTCCCGCAGGAGAAGCTGGTCGACACCCTCTTCGAGGAGATCGACAAGTCGCTCGACCGCGGCGAGGTCGAGTTCGACGAGGACGAGTCCCGCGAGGGGGCAGAGTGGGTCGCCAATATCGAGCGCGAAAACGCCGGCGACCTCACCCCCGAGAAGATCGCCCAGATGGAGAAGGAAGCGGTCGAGCGCGGCGAGTCCGACAAGGTCCTCCTCGACGAGGAGGCCTCGCCGACGGCCGGACGCCGCTTCACCCGCGCCTAGGCCTTGCTTCGCAAGGGATCCTGCAGGGGTTCCTTGATAACACCGCAGTTTTCTAATACCTGAAAGAGTCCTGATCGCGCAGGTGATGCGCGGGCCGGGGCTTGGAAACCATCCAGAGACAGCTCAGCGAGTACCTCCAGTGCGAGCTGTACCACCTGTTGGGTGCGTACGGCGTCGCGGAAAAACACCTCGATCGTCTGATCGAGCGCCTGCCGGAGAACGAGGAAGCGGGACAGGGCCGATCCGAAACAGCCTCCACGGTCCTGGCCGAATTAGTCGAACTGTCCCGCGACTTCAATCACAAGCTGAGCTGGCAGCGCTACGCGACCGACCCGCGCAGCCGCTCGAATCCCTCGCAGCCTCACAGCACCCACTTTCGCGCATCCGCGCCCGCGAGAGAGCCGATGCCGGAGAAGCTGCCGATGACCAACCCCAAGCGGTTCACCGTCGGCCCGAGGGACCAGAGCATGGCGAGGAGCCGCGAGAACCCCTGGTCCACCGACGAGGACTGGGGGCGGATCGCGCGCTACTACGGAGAGGCGATCGCGGCGCTGGAAGCGCATCGGTCGATCGTCGGAGTTAAAGAGAAGGACCGATATCGAAGCAAGGACAAGGACTGGGCGCGGCAGATCAACTTCGCCCGCAGCCTCCTCGCCCCGCGCGACGGCGAGTCGCGCCTGCGCAAGGGGCGACCCGCCCGGGAGCACCTCGACCGTCGGCTCCACCGCTACAAGCAGCGGCTGTATTGGGCGGTCGACCACATCGGCGGCGCCCGTGAAGGCGATCGCGAGGCGGTCCTCGCCGAGCTGAAGATCGAGCTCGGAAGCGAGGAGCGCACGAAGGAGCAAAAAGAGTTCCTGAAGCTGATCATGGACGACGAGCCCACCAGCGGGGAAGAATCGCTCTCGGTCTTCGTCCTCCGCGTCCAGGCCGAGGCCCACCTCTCGATGCACGCGGTCGAGGCCTGGCGGGGGATGTGTCTGGGAGAGAACGCCGCTGTCGTCGGCGAGAAGGAGAAGGAATGGCTCGATGATGAGCTGCGGCGCAGCATCGCCCTCGACACCTTTGCCTTCTGCGCCAGCCGCACCGCTCCCTGGCTGTTCGCGCGCAGCGAGGCAGAACGCAAAACGATCGCCCGCGACGTCGCCATCGCCTGGGAGAACGTCGTCCCGCTGCGCTCGATGTGGATCGCGACCCAGATCAGCTTGCTGGCCCTCCACAGGCGGGCCTACGCGAGGGCGTTGCAGGAACAGCCGGCCTCGGCGGCCTACGACGATTACCACAAGCTCCAATACCTGATCCGCGATGCGCAGCGGCGGATCGAAGTGGCGCCGCTCCAGGTCGAGGGCGCCCGAGGCTTCCTCGCCGGTCTCAACGCCGAGGCCCACCATCACATCGGCGAGCTCTATCGCGCTGAGCATGCCCACAAGCCGGCGCTCGAGCACTTCGAAGCCGCGTCCCACCGGCTGGGGCTGCTGCGCGACGACGACCCCACCTTCAACGAGGTCCTGACCAACTCCCGCTGGCACGTCGAGCTGCAGATCAGCCGCGGCAAGGCCTGCTACGAGATGGGCCGGCACAAGGAGGCCCTCTGCTGGCACCTGAAAGCGTGGCTGTCCTTCCTCGAGCTGCTCTCGAGCGAAACCCAGACCGGGACCAACACTCAGGACATCGCCGAAGCGATCGAATGGCTGGAGAGCGTCAAGTTCGAGCCGGAGCTGCGCAAGAGCGAGATCTCCGAATGGGTCGGGCCGGTGATCGAGCAGCTCGACAGGATCAGTCCGGTGGGGAGACTGGGCGCCCTCGCCGCCGAGATCCTCCTGCGGCTGGGCCATCTCCTGTTCGTCCTCAACATCGGCGGCAAGGAGGGGACACCGGAGGAGCGGGTCAAGAGCACGCTGGCGTTCGGCTGCCTCGCCAAGGCGGCCGAATGCGACCCCTACAGCACCTTGATCGGCACCGACCTCCTGAAGATGCGGTTCCGGTTCAACCGCTTCGAGGACAAAGAGCTGAGCGACGGCGAGAACGACGAAGACGGGGACTCGCGGGTCGAGGACCACCTGACCTCGCAGACGCTGAAGCCGATCGCGGGGCACTGGCCCCGCGGCGGCAGCGACTACGAGCGCCTGGCGCGGGCCGCCGAGTACCTGATGCTGAAGTCCCGCAAGGGCCGCTTCACGATGAGGGCGGACGAGGACGACTCCGAGCAGGTGGACGGCCTGGTCGCCCGCGACCTGCTCCTCGACCTGTTCATGAGCACCGACAGCATCAACGTCCGCAAGTCTCAGATCCACCGCTTCCTCATGGAATGCAAGGCCGACGGCGAGCTCCCGGGCGTCGATCCCTCGGAGAACCCAAAGGAATGCGAGTCGGCGGCGATCGAGTTTGTCTGCATGCGCCGCTACAGCTCGCCGTTCCCGCTTCTGCCTAGGCCCTCCGCCTTTCGGGCGCTCGGCGGGGGCTACTTCGTTCGCCTCCACGATCCCAAGTGGCAGAGAGAGACCGATGCCGAGGGGCCCTACGGCATCGTGGTCGATCCCGGCGTCGACTTCGTCGAGAACCTGTATCGGACTGGCTACTCGCTCGGCGACATCGACATGGTCGTCCTCACCCACGATCACGTCGACCACCTCGGGGCTCTGGACCCGCTGCTCTCGCTCCTCCACGTGCGCTCGCAGATCCTCAAGAAGGAGATCCACTCAGACGAGGACGACCCGGAAGAGGAGGAGCCGCCGGCGAAGCAGGTCGTCGTCCTCACCAGCTCCTCCGTCGACCGGCGCTACGCGGAGGTCAAAAAAGTCATATCGGGAGAAGGAAAGACCTTCGTCTTCCACTGCTTCGAGGACTATCCCGAGGCCGGTAAGGGGGAGCCGATCCCACTGCCGGAGGACCTCGGTTTTCCTGTGGGGTTCGAGTTCCTCTCGATGACCTCGACGGCAGGGGGAGAGCCGGAGGCAAGAAAGGACGGCAAGGACGGCCACAGGGACCTCAGCAACCAACCCTCACACGGAGTCTGCTTGCGTCGCAGGGACGAACCGAAGATGGCGGTCACGGTCTGTAGCGACACGCCGCCGCCTCCTCCGGAGTCCGAGCAAGAGCGCCGCGAGGAGTGGGAGCGGACGTGGGCGCCGGCGTTGGAGGCCGGGATCCTGATCGTCCACCTGGGTTCCGTGCCGCTGACGGAGCTGCGGCGGATGGACGATTTCGAGGAGGGCCATGGATTGCAGAAGAAGGTGAAGAAGAAACTAAAGACAGAAGAAGAGAAACTGGTGGACCTGCAGAAAGATCTGGAGAAGGCCGATCCGAACCTCCGGGGCCAGATCGAGTACGCCCAGTGGTTGCGATCCCACATGCCGTCCTGGGAGAAGGGCAAGGAGCCGATCGCCCCGGTGGTCGGGCGGGTCTCCCCGAGGTGGCTGCCGCCGCCCGAGCACAACTACCTCGTCGGTCTGCTGCGATGGGCCCGTCGCTACCGCGAACCCTGGGCCCAGGAGGGGAGCGAGGCGCCCGTTCGCCGTCGACAGGGTCTGTTCGTGATCGGCGAGCTGAGCGAGGAGCTGGGGACGATGCGCGGGAAGGTCGCGACCCGCCTCAACCACCGGATATTCGGCGTCGACGGTGAGTGGGAAGCGAGGGAAAACGAGCCCGATCGCGGCGTCCATCCCTATGCCCTCACCGCCGACATCGGCCTTCACGCCTGCGTGCTCCCGGGCGAGGAGGAAGGGGACCCGCCCCGGGTGCAGGTGCTCTGCACTACCTGCAATCTCGACACCGATCGCACTCCCAGCGAGCGCTACCACCCCTGCCACGACGTCTACGAGGTCTGCGTGAAGGGGGAGAACGAGGGGATCTTCTACAACTGCCTCGAGCACGACCCCGCCCGCCAGGACGAGCCCGCCTTCCTGGAGCAGCTGGAGCGGTTCGACATCTTCGGTCGCTGAGCGGCCCGGTAGGTTTCCCGGCGTGAGCCGGTTCTCCCAGACCTTCCTGCCGACCCTGAAGGATCCGCCCGCCGACGCGGAGGCGCTCTCCCACAAGCTGATGGTGCGGGCGGGGCTGATCCGGCAGATGGGGGCGGGGCTGTGGACCTACCTGCCGGCGGGATGGCGGGTCGAGCGCAAGGTCGAGGGGATCATCCGCGAGGAGATGGAGTCGATCGGCTGTCAGGAGATGCTGATGCCGGTGCTGCAGCCGGCCGAAGTGTGGGAGAAGACGGGTCGCTACGCGATCGACGAGCTGTTCAAGCTCGAGGACCGCAAGGGGGCGCCGTTGGTGCTGGCGATGACCCACGAGGAGGCGGTCACCTACCACGTGGGGCGCGAGGTGCGGTCCTACCGCGACCTGCCGCTGATGGTCTTCCACATCCAGACCAAGGAGCGCGACGAGCCGCGGCCGCGGGCCGGCGTCCTGCGCACGCGCGAGTTCACGATGAAGGACGCCTACTCCTTCGACCGCGACGAGGAGGGCCTGGCGCGCTCCTACGAGCTGCAGGCGGGAGCCTACGAGCGGATCCTCGACCGGGCCGGCCTGCGCTGGTACCGGGTCGAGTCCGACGTCGGGATGATGGGCGGCTCCGGCGCCGACGAGTACATGGCCCCCTGCCCGGCCGGCGAGAACGAGGTGGCCCTGGCGCCGGGCTATGCCGCCAACGTCGAGGTGGCAACGGCGGAGCCTCAGCCGGTCGAGCTGCCGGCGCCCTTGGCGGCACCGGAGGAGGTCGACACGCCCGGCCTGGCCAAGGTCGAGGAGGTCGCCGGGCACCTCGGGCTGCCGGCCGGCGCCTTCATCAAGACCCTGCCGATCGTCGTCGAGGGCCGGGGGATGGTCCTGGTCCTGCTCCGCGGCGACCACCGCCTCAACGAGATCAAGCTGCGCAACGGGATGGGAACCGACTTCCGACAGGCGAGCAGCGAGGAGATCGAGGCCCAGCTCGGCCCGGTCGGCTACCTCGGCCCGGTCGAGAGCGGGCTGCCGATCATCGCCGACACGGCGCTCACCGGCGACTCCTACGTGACCGGCGCTAACAAGCCCGACACCCATCTCCGCGGCGTCGATCCCTCGCGCGACTTCGAGGCCTACGAGATGGACGTGCGCACGGTCGAGGCCGGCGACACCGCTCCGGGCGGCGGCACGATCGAGATCGAGACGGCGATCGAGGTCGGCAACATCTTCAAGCTCGGCACCCGTTACACGGAGCCGCTCGGCGCCACCTACCTCGACGAGAACGGAGCCGAAAACCCGATCGTGATGGGCAGCTACGGGATCGGGCCGGCGCGGATCGCCGCCGCCTCGATCGAGCAGCGGGCCGACGAGCGCGGGATCGTCTGGCCGCGGTCCCTGGCGCCGTGGCAAGTCCACCTCGTCTCGCTGGCGAAGGCGGGGGAGCCCGAGCGCGAGGCAGCCGACAAGCTCTACGAGGAGCTGCGGGCCGCCGGCGCCGAGGTCCTTTACGACGACCGCGACGCGGGGCCGGGGGAGAAGCTCACCGATGCCGAGCTGCTCGGCTGCCCGCTGCGGATCGTCGCCGGGCGCCGCGGCCTCGCCGAGGGCGTCGTCGAGGCGACCGAGCGCGGCTCCGGCGCGGAGCACAAGTTGCCGCTGGAAGACGCGGCGGCGCAAGCGCTGGAGCTGCTCGGCGGGCTCGACCCCTCGGATGGCTAGCCACGACCCCTTTGGCCGCGGCCGCGTGCGCCGCCTCTTCGGGCTCGACCGCAGCGCCCCGCCGCCGCGCCAGACCCGCAAGGGGGAGCCGCTGCAGCCGTGGACGATCCCCAACGCGGTCGGCTACCTGCGGCTGGCGGCGCTGCCGGTCTTCCTCGTCCTCGCCTACAACACCGACGACGGCACCTCGGTCCTCTCGGCGATGGTCTACTGGGCGATCGCGGCCGGCGACTACCTCGACGGCATCCTCGCCCGCATCACCGGCCAGTACAGCCGCATGGGGGCGCTGCTGGACCCGCTCGTCGACCGGCTGACGATCCTCGCCGGCGCCGTCGTCTGCTGGAGCTTTGACCTGCTGCCGCACTGGGCGCTGGTGTTGCTGGCGCTGCGGGAGCTGACGATGCTCTTCCTCGCCCAGTACGGCCTCCGCCACGGCGTCGACATCGAGGTCAACTGGCCGGGCCGGATCTCGGTCTTCCCGATCATGGGCGGGATCTTCCTCGCCCTGCTGGCGCCCGGCTGGGTCGCGAGCGCGCTCTTGATCTGGGGGCTGGTGATGGCGATCGTCGCCACCGTCCTCTACGCCCAGACGGGCATCCGCGCCGTGCGCGAGCGGCAGGCCGCAAGCTGACGCCCAGCTTGACCCGAACCTTCAACCTAGGGTTGAACCTTGGTTGGAGAGGCAGCTATGATCGGCACCCGCGCAAACGGAGGCCCCGCCTCCTCGAGTTAGGAGCACGATGGAGGAGACCTTTCCCGATCTCGGTTCTCTCAGCGACAAGGAGCTGAAGGACATGATCGACAACCTGACCGCAGAGGAGAACGAGATCTCCTACAAGCGTCGCGTCCTGCACGGGAAGATCGACATCCTGCGGGCGGAGCTCGTCAACCGCCTGCGCCAGAAACGCGAGGCGGGGGAGTCGATGATCTCCGGCGCCGACGTCGAGCAACTGACCCAGATCCTGGCCGGAGAAACCCCGCCTCCCGCGGAGGACGAGCCCGCCGCCTGAGCGGGGCTTGCCATGGCCGTCCACTGTCCCGAGTGCGGGTTCGCGAACCCTGAGGGGGCGAACTACTGCCAGAAGTGCGGTGCCTACCTGGGCGGGCCGAAAGAGGCCGGCGACGACCCGACGACGATGACCTACCGGGTCGACGAGACCGGCGAGATGACGCCGGTGGACATCGACGAGGTGGTCTCCGAGAGCGGCGCCGCCCTGGTCATCCGCTCCGGCGGCGGCCGCGCGGGGGAGAGCTTCAGCGTCGCCGAGGAGCGGGTCAGCATCGGCCGCAGCCCCGACGCCGGCGTCTTCCTCGACGACGTCACCGTCTCCCGCAACCACGCCCTGCTGGTGCGGCGGCGCGACGGCCTCTACATCGACGACCTCGGCTCGCTCAACGGCACCTACGTGAACCGGCGCCGGATCGAGTCCCACCGGCTCGCCGACGGCGACGAGATCCAGGTCGGCAAGTACAAGCTCAGCTACCTGGAGCGGTAGGGATGGCCGTCTCCGAGCAGCCGGGCCGTACCGCCGAAGCCCCGAGCCGGCCCCGGAAGGCGCTGACGATCGGCGCCGTCTGCAAAATCCTCCAGAGCGAATTCGACGACGTCTCGATCTCCAAGATCCGCTACCTGGAGGACCAGAAGCTGCTGAGCCCGCGCCGCACCTCCGGCGGCTACCGCCTCTACAGCCAGGCCGACGTGGAACGGCTGCGGACGATCCTGCGCCTGCAGCGCGACGAGTTCCTGCCGCTGCGGGTGATCCGCCAAGAGCTCGCCGCCGGCGGCGACATCGTCCTCGGCGACAGCGAGCGCAAGCCGGCCACCGGCGCGGTGCGGCGGGCGATCCTCGTCGACACCTCGCGCGCCTACCTCTCGCTGGAGGAGATCGTCGAGGAGACGGGCGCCCGCGAGGAGCTGATCCGCGAGCTCGAAAACTTCGGGATCGTGCAGGCGGAGAAACGCGAGGGCAAGGTCGTCTACGACGAGACCGACCGCGAGATCGTCCGCGCCGCCAACGAGCTCTCGCGGGTGGGCGTCGGCGCCCGCAACCTGCGCGTCTTCCGCTCCTCGGCCGACCGCGAGGCAAACCTGCTGGAAGCGCTCCTCGGCCCCTCGCTGCGCTCGCGCAACCCGGAGCGGCGCAAGGAGGCGCTGGAAAGCCTCGAAAGCCTGGCGGCGACGGTCAGTCATCTCAAGCACCTGCTGCTGGTGCGGGACCTTCGGCGCCTCGCCGGCGAATAGCCGGGGACCGTGGCCCGCGTGACCCGCAGGCGCACCGTCGAGGCGGCGCCCGGCACGGTCTGGAAGCTCGTCTCCGACCCCTACAGCCTGCCGCGCTGGTGGCCGCGGACGAGCCGGGTCGAGAACGTCGAGGGCAAGGGCGGGCGCCGGGCCCGCTGGACGAAGGTGCTGGAGACCGCCGAGGGGCGGGGCGTGCGCGCCGACTTCCGCTGTGTCAGCTCGGCCGAGGGCGAGCGCTACGTCTGGGAGCAGGAGCTGGCCGGGACGCCCTTCGAACGGCACTTGAAGGCGCTGCGGGTCGAGGTGGGGTTGCGCGAGCGGGAGGGGGGCACGGAGGTCAGCGTCACCGAGGAGCAGTTGCTGAAAGGGATGTCGAAGCTCGGCGCGCCGCTGATGCGCCGCGCCCGCGGCGCCGTCCTCGACGAAGCGCTCGACGGGATCGAGAGGGCGCTGACGTGAAGATCGACTTCGTCTGTTCCTTTTGGTTGCTCAGGGTCCTAAAGGAACAGGTGAATGGATGATGGCGCTGCGGCGGGATGCGAAGTGGTGGGGATGGGGGGATCCAGCGGTTGAGCCCGCGCTCGACGCCGAGGCGCTCGGCGTGTTGCAGGAGCGGATCGGCGAGATGGAGCCTTGGCCGCTGGCGCGGGCCCTCGGGGACATCGAGCTTCCTGCCGCTGAGGCTCTGCCGCGGGCGCTCGTCGAAGCGGTCGGCGAGGCGAACGTCTTCACCTCGACCGAGGACCGGCTGCGCCACTCGGTCGGCCGCGGCTACGTCGACCTGGCGCGCCTTCGCAACGCCGACCTCGAGAACGCGCCCGACGCGGTGGTGATGCCGGCCGACGCGGAGGCGCTGCGGCGGGCGATCGACGCTTGCGCGGCGGAGGGGATCGCGATCGTCCCCTTCGGCGGCGGCACCAGCGTCGTCGGCGGGGTCGAGCCGCTGCGCGGCTCCCACGGCCGGGTCATCAGCCTCGACCTGGCGGCGCTGCGGGAGGTGAGCGTCGACCGCCGCTCCCTCACCGCCCGCCTCGGCGCCGGGCTGCGCGGGCCCGAGGCGGAGGCCGCCCTGGCGCGGCAGGGCCTGACCCTCGGCCACTTCCCGCAGTCCTTCGAGTACGCGACGATCGGCGGCTTCGCCGCGACCCGCTCCGCCGGGCAGGCGTCGAGCGGCTACGGGCGCTTCGACGCCCTCGTCAGCTCGGTCCGCCTGCAGGCCCCGGCGGGCGACCTGCGGACCCTGGAGACGCCGCACACGGCCGCCGGCCCGGCCCTGCGCGAGCTGGTGGTCGGCTCCGAGGGCGTCCTCGGCGTCATCCCCGACGTCACGGTGCGGGTGCGGCCGGCTCCGACCGCGCGCCGCTACGAGGCCTGGATGGCCGAGAGCTTCGACGCCGGCGCGGAGATCGTCCGCGGCCTGGCGCAGGGGCCGGGGCTGCCGCAGGTCATCCGCGTCTCCGACGAGGAGGAGACCGAAGGGACGCTGGCGCTGTCGGGCCCGCGCGGCCTCGGCGGCCGGCTCTTCGACGGCTACCTGGGAGCGCGGCGCCGCCGCGGCGGGGCGCTGATGATCGTCGGCTTCGAGGGCGACGAAGAGTCGGTGGCGCGGGGGCGGGCGCTGAGCGTCCGAGCCCTCCGCCAGGGCGGTGCCGCCTACCTCGGACAGGCGGCGGGGCGGGCCTGGGAGCACGGCCGCTACCAGGGCCCATACCTGCGCGACACGCTGATGGGGATGGGGGCGATGGTCGAGACCCTGGAGACGTCGCACGCCTGGAGCCGCTTCGGCGAGCTCCACGCCGCGGTCGGCGACGCGATCCGCAACTCGCTCGCCGCTCAGGCCACGCCGGGCCTCGTCTTCTGCCACCTCTCCCATGCCTACGCCGATGGCGCCTCGCTCTACTTCACCTTCATCTCCCGCGCCCGCCGCGGCGCCGAGATCGAGCAGTGGGCGGCGGTCAAGCGCGCCGCCTGCGAGGCGATCGTCGCCCACGGCGGCACGATCACCCACCACCACGCCGTCGGCCGCGACCACGCCCCCTACATGGAGGCGGAGGTGGGGGAGGTCGGCCTCGACGTCATCCGGGCCGCCAAGGAGCGGCTCGATCCCAGCGGGATCATGAACCCGGGCAAGCTTCTGCCCGCCTAGCTATTTCTGTTTCTGCTGCTGTTCGAGGCGCTTGGCGGCGCCGACGATCGGGCCGGCGACGCTGCCGCGGAGGACTTCGGTGCCGGTGTAGACGGGCGCCTTCTTCTCCTTGGTCGCCTCGGCGAGCGAGGCTTTCAGCTGCGATTCGTCGGTGCGGGTGATCGCCAGCTGGCCGAAGGTTTCGTTGGCGAGGTAGGCGAGGACTTCGACCGGGACTTCGACCTGGGCGTTGATGACGCCGTCCTTGGCGACCTTGGTCGAGGCCAGCGGCAGCATTTTCCGCGGCGAGGCGGCGAGCCAGATCGTGTATCCGCATTCGCCGCCGGGAGGAAGCCCTTCGGCGGCGACCTGGAGGGCGAGGCTGTTTTTCACCCGCCCGAAGACCGCGAGGCCGCGCCCTTCGCTGCCGTCGACGGGGTTGAGCACCGCCCGGGTCACGTCTTTGCCGGTATCGACCGCCGCGACGGCAAGGGCTTCGATGTTTTTCCCGTTCGGCTCGGGCGCTTTCGCCGTCACCTTGCAGCTCTCGCCCGAAGCGCTCGCCGAGCTATCCCCGGAATCGTCATCGCCTCCGCTGACAAGGATGAACACCAAGAAGATCACCACAATGGCCGCGCCGGCCAGGATCGCCCAAAGCCCCCGTCCCTCCAACAGCTTCAGCTCTTTTTTCAGCGGCGGCTTCGACTTGCCCTTCGGCAGCGCCGGCGGCTTCTCGGCGGCAGGAGCAGGGGAGGTCTTGGCGGGCGCCTCGGGAGGAGCGGGCTCCCCCGGAGGAGCCTCCCCATCTTTCGCGACGGAGGGGGAGCCCGCTCCTCCCCCCGGCTCGGGGATATCAGGAGCAGGAATCCCTTCAGCTTCCAGCGCCGCCGCGGCGTCCTTGGCCCGCTTGTGGACCTCCTCAGCGGAGATCCCCATCAGGGCCGAAAGATCCTCGTACCCCTGCTCACCCCGCTGGGAGAGCAGGCGCAGGATCGCCTTCTGGTCGTCGGACAGCGCCACCGGCTCGGAAGCCTATTAGGGTGCGGTGCCGTGAACGACGACGCTCAGGTTAAGCCCGCGCATTTCGACGAGCTGATCGGCACCGAGTGGCTCAGCGACGATCCCGACGACGCCCGCGTGCGGCTCGAGATCCGCGACGAGCTGCGCCAACCCTTCGGCCTCATGCACGGCGGCGTGATGTCGACCCTGGTCGAGAGCGTCTGCTCGCGGGCGACCGCCGGCGCCGTCTACGAGCAGGGGATGGCGGCGATGGGCCAGTCGATCGAGGTCAGCTTCATCCGCCCGATCACCGAAGGGGGCGCCGAAGTCCGCGCCCAGGCTCGCCACCGCGGCCGCACCACCTGGCTCTGGCAGGCCGAAGTCCTCAACGACGAGGGCAAGCCCTGCGCCCTGGCGAAGATGACGATCGCCGTGCGCCCGCGACCCGAGGGCCGCTAGCTCCGCTCAACCTCCGAAGCGGTTGGTGATCGGGAGCCTGCGGTCCTTGCCGAAGGCCCGCGGGGTGATCCGAATCCCCGGTGCCGCCTGACGCCGCTTGTACTCGGCCCGGTCGACAAGCCGGATCACCTCGTCGACGGTCTCCGCCGGCATCCCCGCCGCGATCATCTCCTCGCGGCCCTGGTCGCGCTCGACGTAGGCCTCGAGGATCCGGTCCAACAGCTCGTAGGGCGGCAGCGAGTCCTCATCGCGCTGGTCGGGCCGCAGCTCGGCCGAGGGCGCCCGTTCGAGCACGCTCGCCGGGACCAGCTCGCGCCCGGCGGTCTCGTTCCGCCGCCGCACCAGCTCGTAGACGAGCTGCTTCGGCACGTCCTTGATCACCGCGAAGCCGCCGGCCATGTCGCCGTAGAGGGTCGCGTAGCCGACCGACATCTCGCTCTTGTTGCCGGTCGTGAGGACGAGCCAGCCGTGGCGGTTGGAGAGGGCCATCATCAGGTTGCCGCGGATTCGCGCCTGCACGTTCTCCGCCGTCAGGTCCGGCTCCGAGGGCTTGGTCGGATCGCGCGGCACCGCCGCCTCGGGCTCCTCGAGGTAGCCGCTGAGGGCCGTTTCGTAGCTCTCCATCATCGGCTCGATCGCGAACTCGAACAGCTCGCAGCCCAGATTGGCGGCGATGTCACGCGCGTCCTGCTGGGTCTCGGAGCTGGAGTGGGGGGAGGGCATGACGACGCAGGTGAGCCGATCGGAGCCGACGGCGTCGGCGGCGACCATCGCCACCAGGGCCGAGTCGATTCCCCCCGAAAGGGCGAGGCCGACGCGCTTGAAGCCGTTCTTCTCGGCGTAGTCGCGGAGGCCGAGGACCAGCGCGCCGTAGACCTCGTCGAGGTCCGGGAGCGACTCGGCGAGCGGGCCCGGCTCGGAGTGGGGGACCTCGCAGACCAGCAGCTCCTCCTCGAACTGGGCGGCGCGGGCGATCACGGTCCCGTCGGGGGCGGTGACGAGGCTCTGGCCGTCGAAGACCAGCTCGTCCTGGCCGCCGACCAGGTTGCAGAAGGCGAAGTAGGCGTCGTAGGCGCGGGAGCGCTCGGCGAACATCTCCTCGCGCTCGCGGCCCTTGCCGCGGTGGTAGGGGGAGCCCGAGGGGTTGGCGATCAGGCGCGCCCCTTCTTCGGCCTCACGCTGCGCCGGCGGCCCGGGCTGCCAGACGTCCTCGCAGATCGTCGCGCCGACGGGGACGCCGTCCACCTCCGTCACCAGGACCCGGTCGCCGGGGATGAAATAGCGCTGCTCGTCGAAGACGGCGTAGTTGGGCAGCCGGTTCTTGCGGTAGATCGCGGCGATCTCGCCGCCGGCGAGGACCGCGAGCGAGTTGTGGGCGTTCCGCGAGTCGCTCGGCTCCGCCGCCGGCTCGGCGAAGCCGACCATGGCGACGATGCCCTCGGCGTGGGCGGCGAGCTCCTCGACGGCGCGCTGGTTCGCGCGCAGGAAGTGGTGCTTCAGGTAGAGGTCCTCGGCCGGGTAGCCGGGGATGCAGAGCTCGGGGAAGATCACCAGCTCGGCGCCGGCGTCGCGGGCGCGGCCGATCCACTCGGCCACCTTGGCGGCGTTGGCGTCGACGGCGCCGACGGTGGGGTTGATCTGGGCGAGGGCGAGACGCATCCCGGAAGTATCGCCATCGTCCTCCCCGGAGGTACTTTTGGCCACCGCTAGGGTTCCCTGGGCATGCGGAACCGCCGAAGGCAACTGGTGGGGATCTCGGCGGCGCTGCTCCTGGCGGTCGTCGCGAGCGATTCTGCCCTGGCGGCGCCGGGGCTCGCCCCCGCGACCCTCACCTCGGAGGCGCAGAAGCCGTTCCTGGCGCCGCGCTGGCGGCCGACCGACAGCAACGACCCCAACCGCAACGCCTACTCGGTCCCCGAGGCGCCCCGCTCGCCCGCCTGCTCGCAGCACTTCTGCGTCCACTGGGTCGACCAGGGCCTCGACGCCCCGAACCTGAGCGACCGCGACGGCGACTCGATCCCCGACTACGTCGAACGGGTGCTGCGGGTGGCCGAACGGGTTCACCAGGTCGAGAACGAGAAGCTCGGCTGGCGCGAGCCGCGCAGCGACGGCCGCCGAGGGGGGCAGAGGAGCAAGACCGACGTCTACCTCTCCCAGATCGGCGGCGAACTGTTCGGCTACGCGGCTCCCGACCGCGGCCAGGCGACGAAGGAGCACCGGATCCCGCGGCGGCTGCACGGCTACCTCGTCCTCGACAACGACTACAGCCCCTTCGAGTTCCCCGGCACCAAGCCGCTCGAGGACCTGCAGGTGACCTTCGCCCACGAGTACAACCACATCCTCCAGTTCGGCTACGACGCTTACCAGGACCCGTGGTTCGCCGAGGCGAGCGCGACCTGGATGGAGGACCAGGTCTTCAACGGCATCAACGACTACCTGCGCTACGTGCGGCGCTGGGTCAAGCTCTACGAAACGCCGCTGACGGCGAGCTCGATCAAGGAGTACGGCAGCGCCGTCTGGAACGGGTGGCTGGCGCGCCGCTACGGGCCGGGGATCGTCCGCAAGGCCTGGGCGGGGGCGATCGACGCCAAGCCGGGCGGCTTCTCGATCTCGAGCTACGAACGGGCGCTGCGCTCCAGCGGCCTTTCCGACCTCAGCCAGGACTTCACCCGCTTCGCCGGCGCGGTCGCCGAGTGGCGAACCGGCAAGGGCTTCCGCGAGAGCCGGCTGTACCCGGACGCGCGGCGCCAGGGGCACCTGCGGCTCGGCGAGGGGTCGCTGACGCGGATGCTCAACCACACGACCTTCCAGCTGCTGCGGGTGCGCCCGCGCCAGGGTCGGGCGATCGTCGTCCACCTGACCGCGCCCCGGGGGACCGCGGCCGGAGTGGCGCTGGTGGGACGGCTCGGCAGCGAGCGGAAGGGCCGGCCCAAGGTGCGGATCGCCTACCGCCCCGGTGGCGGGGAGATGAGCGTGCGACTGGCGCGACCGGGCCGCTTCGAGCGGGTCACCGCGGTCGTCGTCAACGCCGACGCCCGCGCCGGCGGCTTCGACGTCGGCAACCTCGACTGGAACTACCTGACCGACGGCCTGCGCTTCGTCGTAAGCGGCCGCCTGGTCCGCTGAGGGGAGTTCGCTAGGAGCGCTCGGCGGCGACGGGGGCGGCGCCGTTGCTGGAGGCGCCCGTGGCGGCTTTGCGCTTCTTCGACTTTTTCTTCGCCGGCGCGGTCGCGAGCACCTCTTGCGTCGCCGCTTCGAGGTCGAGGGCGAAGCTGTCGAGGTCGGCCATCGCGTCGTAGTCGCCGATCAGCCCGAAGTTGACCTGGCCGTTGTAGGACATGATCCCGATGCAGAGCCCCTGGCGGCGGGCCAGGGGGACCATCGGGAAGATCGACTCCATCTTGCGCCCGAGGACGTAGAGCGGGAACTGCGGCCCGGGGACGTTGGTGACGACGAGGTTGAAGAAGCGCTGCGCCGGCTGCAGGCGGGCTGCCTGCGAGGCGATGGTCGAGGGGGCGAAATCGGTCAGCTTGGTCAGGATCTCGGCCCCGACCGCCTGGCCGGAGGACTTCAGGTCGCCCATCTCCTCGGTCATCAATCGCAGCCGCTCGACCGGGTCCTCGCACCAGACCGGCAGCGGCGCCATCATCGCCGAGATGCGGTTGCCGAGGGCGCCGTGCTCCTCGGCGGCGCGGACGCTGACCGGGACCATCGCCCGCAGCTCGAGGCCGTCGGTGTCGTGGCCGCGGGCGCGCAGGTAGCGGCCGAGGCCGCCGGCGACGATCGAGAGGATGACGTCGTTGACGGTACCGCCGTGGGCGTTCTTGACCCGCTTCAGATCGGCGAGGTCGGTCTGGGTCATCTGGAAGCGGCGGTGGGGGCCGATCTCGACGTTGAAGACGGAGTCGGGGGCGGACATCCCGGCGGTGACCATCTTCGAGGTGGCGCCGACGCCGTTGAGGACCTGGCGCGGGCCGCGCAGCGCCGCGCGGAAGCCGCGGTAGATCTCCTTCGGGCTGGTCAGCCGCTCCTTCCAGGCTTCGGTCAGCAGCTGGACGTCGGTCGGCTCGGGGCTGGCGAGCCAGGGCGGCGCCTTCTCGGGCGCGCCGGCCGGCTCGGGGTCGAGGTCGAAGAGGACGGTGGTGATGTCGACGCCGGAGACGCCGTCGACGAGGGCGTGGTGGCTCTTGCCGATGATCGCGAAGCGGTCGCCGGTCAGGCCCTCGACCAGCCACAGCTCCCAGAGCGGCTTCGAGCGGTCGAGCTGCTGGGAGAAGATCCGCGCCGCCAGGTTGCGCAGCTGCTCGTCGGAACCGGGCGCCGGCAACGCGGTCTGGCGGACGTGGTAGTCGAGGTTGAGGTGGGGGTCGTCGATCCAGACCGGCCGCCCCTGGGTGAAGGGGACGAAGCGCAGTTTCTGGCGGAATCGCGGCACCAGGTGCAGGCGCGAGGCGATGTGATCGCGGAATTCCTCGTGGCTCGGCGCCTCGCCGCGGAAGATCGAGGTCGAGGCGACGTGCATATGGGCGCCGGAGCGCTCCAGGTGGAGGAAAGAGGTGTCCAGGCCGGTGAGGCGTTCGGGCTTCGTCACAAATTCATCTTCGCACACGGATCTAGGGCCAGGTAAAGCTGCGGAGAATGCGGCCTAAAGCTCGTGTCGCCACTTACGTTGCATTTAGAGAATGTGTGCGTCCGCTCACATTGGCGCTTCGAGAGGCCACCTAGCGTGTTCTCTCCGAAACGACCTGCCGAGTCCCCTCGCCTCTGAGCGCAGGGTCAGCGAACCAGCTAGGCAGCAGAAAGTGAGCGACACAGATGCGAATATTCCTGCCCGCGGTGGCGGCTGCCGCCGCGCTCTCTGTCGGCCTGGCGCCGGCGGCGGCGCAGAACCAGCCCGCCGACCATCACCAACGGTCGCGCTCCCACGTCTCCCTGCACCTCTCGACGCACTCGGTGCTGAAGGGGAATGGGCTGGCGGTGCGCGGCAAGGTGCGGCCGAGCGGCCGGCACCGGGTGAAGCTGGTCTTCCGCGGCCCCGACGGCGGCGTCCGCGGCGTCACCACCAGGGCTGACGGGACCTTCGCCCTGCGCTGGAGGCCGGAGCGGACCGGCAGCTATGCGGTCCGCGCCTACGGGCTGCACGATCGGCAGGTGAGCGGCTCGCGCAGCGCCAAGCGCAAGCTGACCGCCTACCGGCTGGCCGGAGCCTCCTATTACGGGCCCGGCATCTTCGGCAACGGCGTCGCCTGCGGCGGCACCCTGCTGCCGGGGACGATGGGCGTCGCTCACAAGACGCTCCCCTGTGGGACGAAAGTGAAGCTGCGCTACCACGGCCGCAGCGTGACCGTGCCGGTGATCGACCGCGGCCCCTACGTCGCCGGGCGGGACTACGACCTGACCTGGGCCGTCAAGCTGAAGCTTGGCTTCCCCGGCGTCGGCACGGTCCTGGCGACCCGTTAGCGCTAGCTAGGAGGCGAGTCCGAGCTGGAGCTGACCCGGGGTCGGCTCCGCCTCGGCCGCCGCTTTGTCGCTCTCGAAGGAGGCGACGCGGACGCCGAGCAGGCGGACCGGCCGCTGCGGGTCGTAGGCGCGCAGCAGCTCCAGGGCGGCGGGGGCGACGACGGCCGGGTCGTTGGTCGGCCGGTCGATCGTGTGGGAGCGGGTGACATTGGTCCAGTCGTCGAGCCGAACCTTGATCCCGATCGTCCGCCCCTCCAGCTCGCGTTTGCGCAGCCGGCGGCAGAGCTCCTCGGCGAGCTCGGCGAGGTGGCGCTCGAGCTCGGCCCGCTGGTTGACGTCGACGTCGAAGGTGATCTCGGTCGACTGCGACTTGGTCTCGTGTTCGGGCGTCACCGGCGTCTCGTCGAGGAGGTTGCCGCGCGTGTGCAGCCAGGCGCCGGAGCGGGGTCCGAAGGCGTCTTCGAGCGCGGGCCGCTGCCATCCCCTCAGGTCGGCGAGGGCTTTGATCCCCATCGCCTCCAGGCGCGAGACGGTTTTCGGGCCGATCCCGGGGATCAGGCCGGGGGAGTGGTCGGCGAAGCGCTCCAGCGCCTGCTCGCGGGAGAGGACGACGAGGCCCGCCGGCTTGCCGAGCTCACTGGTGATCTTCGCCAGCAACCGGCTCTCGGAGATGCCGACCGAGCAGGTGAGGCCGGTATCCGCGTTGATCGCCGCCATCACCCTCCGCATCGTCGCCTTGGGGGAGAAGAGCCCGGTCAGGTCCAGGTAGGCCTCGTCCAAGCCCACCACCTCGACCACTTCGACGTTCCGCCGCAGCACGTCCATCACCTGCCCCGAGGCCTCCCGGTAAGCCGGGAAGTCGGGCCGCAGGTACACCGCCTCCGGCAGCCGCCGCCGCGCCACCGCCGCCGGCATCGCCGAATGGATGCCGGCCAGCTTCCGCGCCTCGTAGCTCGCCGTCGTCACCACCGCCCGCGGCCCCGACCCGCAGACGACCACCGGCTTCCCCCTCAGCTCCGGCCGTCGGCGCAGCTCCACGGACGCGTAGAAGGCGTCCATATCGAGGTGGGCGATGGTGCGATCGAAGCTCACCCGTCGATGGTAGGAGGAACCCGGGACGGGACCCATAGCGGAGAGGCCTAAACTCAAGCCGTGGCTTCCCCTGAGGCGAAGAACCTGGAGGCGATCTCCAAGGCGATCGACCAGCACAACGCGAACTGCCCCTTTCCGGCGGCGGAGGTGCGGATGAACCCGTTCGAGGTCGAGCGGCTGGGGTGGGACACGATCCGGGGCTTGCCGGTGGTCCCGGACGGTGCGGTCGGCACCGGCCGCTTCCGCATCGTCTGTTCGCGCGACGTCGAGGACGACGGCCTGGAGGTCGTCGAGGCCGTCGGCAAAGAGCTGGAGACCGTCGCGCCGAGCTCGAACTGAGCGCCTCTCCGAGATTTGGGGGCCCATAGCCCCCCAAATCTCGGAGACGGTGAACTACACCTCGTTGTAGAAGTCCAAGCCGCTTTCTTCCATCCAGTTGATCACCTGGGTGTTCAGTTGGTTGAGTTCGCCGGTGTAGATGAGGATGCCCATCGCGATCAGGATCAGGCCGCCGACGGCGACGATCGCCTGGTAGTGGCGCTTGACGACGGTGAAGGCCGTGGTCATCTGGGAGAAGGCCACGGCGCTGAGGAGGAAGGGGATCGCCAGGCCCGCCGAGTAGACGGCGAGCAGAAAGGCGCCGTGGACAGCCGAGTCCGACAGCGAGGCGGCGCCGAGGATCGCGCCCAGGGTCGGGCCGATGCACGGGGTCCAGGCGATCGCGAAGGCGGCGCCGGCGACGATCGGCCCGCCCTTCCCGGCCCGCTCGAGCAGGGCGTCGACGTGCCACTCGCGGTTGAGGCGGGTGATGAAGAGCGAGGCGACGAAGAGGACTCCCATGGCGATGATCAGCGCCCCCGAGATCTTCGCCAGTAGCTCCTGGTGGTCCTGAAGGACCGAGCCGATCCCGGTCGCGGTGAGGCCGAGGAGGATGAAGATGGCCGAGAAGCTGGCGACGAAGAGGAGGCTCGGCCCGAGGACGCGGCGCCAGCCGGCGGTCTCCAGCTCGCTGGCGGAGACGCCGCTCACGGCCGAGAGGTAGCCGGGCACGAGGGGCAGGACACAGGGGGAGAGGAAGGAGACGATCCCGGCCGCGAGCGCGGCGAGGATCCCCACCCCCGAAGCGGGATCGGTGCTGGCGGCGGCGATGACCACGACCCCTCAGGTTACCCTCCGGGCCGTGGCACCCGGTGGCTCCGAAGAACGGCTGTTCAACGCCTCCGGCCGGGCGCGGCAGCTGTTCGCCTCGCCGCTCTTCGCGATCGGCCCCTCGCGGCCCGGCCCGGCAATCCGCCGCGGCTTTCTCCTCTCGGTTCCGATCGGCCTCACCCTCATCTTCGAGCTCGGCCTCGAGACCGAGAGCGCCGGGGCGATCGCGACCGCGGCCCTGATCAACGGCTTCCCGGGCATGGACGCGCCGGCCCGGCCGCGGGCCGCCTGGCAGGCCGCGGGCGGGCCGCTGATCGGCGTCGCCGCCGCGCTCGGCATCCTCAGTAGCCAGGCCGGGCCGACCGCGGCCCTCGCCCTCGGCCTGCTCGGCGTCGGTGCCGGCTACTGCTTCTGCGTCTCGCTGCGGCTGGCGATCCTCGGCCTCTCGGTGACGCTGGCGATGCTGATCGCCCAGGGCCTCTTCCTGCCGGCGGCCGACGCCTGGCCGGCGCTGCTCTACGCCACCCTCGGCGGACTCACCCAGGTCGCCTGGTCGCTGCTCGTCTGGCTCGCCACCGACCGCGAGGCCGACGAGCCGGAAAAGGCCTGGAGGGCCCCGGCCGCGATCGCTGCCCTGCGCTCGAACCTCACCCTGCAGTCGCAGAGCGCCCGCCACGCGATTCGCTTCGGCGCCGCCCTGGCCGCCGGCGTCGCTGCCTACTGGCTGCTGGGGATGGACGAGCACGGCTATTGGATCCCGCTGACGATCCTCTTCGTGATGCGCCCCGACCGCGGCGAGACCGACCACCGCCTGGTTCTGCGCGCGGCCGGCACGGTGATCGGGCTGATCCTCGCCACCGCGATCGCCGAGGCCTTCGGCGGCGACGACCTGGTGGTCGGCGCGGTGTTGACCGTCTCCGCGGCGCTCAGCTTCGGGCTGCTGACGGTCCAGTACGCGCTCTTCACCGCCGCGATCACCACCTACGTGGTCGTGATCAGCACCACCCTCGGCGAGCCCGCCTTCCAGACGGTCGACGAGCGCGCCACCGGGACCGTCCTCGGCATCCTCATCGCCTTCATCGCCTGGCGGCTTTGGCCAAATCCACTCGGCACGGTAGATTTGGCCAGTCAGCCAAACATGGGAGGAGCGAGGAGTTGAGCAACAAGACGTACGTGATCGGGGTCGGTATGACCAAGTTCGAGAAGCCCGGTACCAAGGACGGCGACTACCCGGACTGGGCCAAAGAGGCGGGGGAGAAGGCGCTCGCCGACGCTGGCATCCCATACGAGGACGTCGAGCAGGCCTACGCGGGCTACTGCTACGGCGACTCGACCTACGGCCAGCGGGCGCTCTACCAGCTCGGTCTGACCGGGATTCCCGTCGTCAACGTCAACAACAACTGCTCGACCGGCTCCTCGGCGCTGTTCCTGGCGCGGCAGGCGGTCAAGGGCGGGGTCGCCGAGTGCGCCCTGGCGCTGGGCTTCGAGAAGATGGAGCCGGGCAGCCTCGGGGTCAAGTACACCGACCGCACCAACGCCCTCGACAAGCACGCGATGCGGATGTTCGAGATCCGCGACCCCGAGCAGTCGCCGCCGGCGCCGCAGATGTTCGGCAACGCCGGCCGCGACCACATGCAGAAGTACGGCTCCAACCCCGACCACTACGCCTGGATCGGCTGGAAGAACCACAAGCACTCGGTCAACAACCCCTACGCCCAGTTCCAGGACGAGTACACGCTGGAGGACATCAAGGCGGCGAAGATGATCCACGACCCGCTGACCAAGCTGCAGTGCTCGCCGACCTCCGACGGCTCGGCCTGCGCGATCGTCGCCTCCGAGCGCTACGTCGACCAGCACGGCCTCTGGGACCAGGCGGTCGAGATCGCCGGGCAGTCGATGGTCACCGACCTCAGCAGCACCTTCGACGAGAACGCCGACTGCATGACGATCGTCGGCTCGGACATGTCGAAGACGGCGGCCGACGCCGCCTACGAGGAAGCGGGCGTCGCGGCGGAGGAAATCGACGTCTGCGAGCTGCACGACTGCTTCAGCGCCAACGAGCTCATCACCTACGAAGCGCTCGGGTTCGCTGCCGAGGGCGAGGCCCACAAACTGGTCGAGGAAGAGGCGACCACCTACGGCGGCAAGGTCGTCGTCAACCCCTCGGGCGGGCTGATCTCCAAGGGCCACCCGCTCGGGGCGACCGGCCTGGCGCAGTGCTCGGAACTGACCTGGCAGCTGCGCGGCGAAGCCGACAAGCGCCAGGTGGAGGGCGCGAAGGTGGCGCTCCAGCACAACATCGGCCTCGGCGGAGCCGCCGTGGTCACGGTCTACAAACCGGCGGCCTGAGAGGCCGCCTCACGGGGTAGGAGGAGCACGATGGCGAAGGAGCGGCGTTCACTCAGCGGCAAGGTCGTGGCGATCACCGGCGGTGCGCGGGGGATCGGCAAGGCGACGGCGGCAGCGCTGGTCGCGAAGGGGTGCCGCGTCGCCATCGGCGACCTCCAGGTCGAGCTGGCGGAGAAGACGGCGGCGGAGCTGGGCGGAGGCACCGTCGCGCTCGCGCTCGACGTCACCGACCGCTCCTCCTTCGAGCACTTCCTCGACGAGGCCGAACGGCAGCTCGGGCCGATCGACGCGGTGGTCAACAACGCCGGGATCATGCCGGTGACCCCGTTCGAGGACGAGAGCCCCGAGTCGGTCCGCCGCCAGATCGACATCAACCTGCACGGCGTCATCACCGGCACCCAGCTTGCGATCAAGCGGCTGCGCCCGCGGGGCAGCGGCTACATCGTCAACATCGCCTCCCAGGCGGGCAAATCCGGCCTGCCGGGAATCGCCACCTACTCGGGCACCAAGCACGCCGTCGTCGGCATCAGCGAGGCGGTCCGCGCGGAGCTGCGCGACAGCGGCGTCGAGGTCCTCTGCGTGATGCCGACCGTCGTCAACACCGAGCTGACCAGCGGCGTCGGCCAGAAATGGGTGAAACCGGTCGAGGCCACCGACGTCGCCGGCGAGATCGTCGACGCGATGGAAGTCCCGCGCTTCGACGTCTTCGTCCCGCGCGCCAACGGCGTCCTCTACAAGGTCCTCGCCCCGCTGCCGCGCAGCTGGCGCGAGGCGCTGGGGCGGGCGATGAAGGTCGACAAGCTGATGACCGAGGTCGACCACGGCGCCCGACAGGCCTACGAGGAGCGCGCCGCGGCGAGCGAGCCGGGGCAGGACGAGAGTGCCGACCAGGCACCGGCACCGCAGCGCGACGCCGCCTAAATTCAGCGGGCGCTGAACTTTGGCCTCCATCGCGTCGTAATGCAGCAAGAGACGATGGGACGGATTTACAACGCCACCTGGGGTCGGATGTTCTCGGCCCTCTACGACCGCGCCTTCGAGGCGAGCGAGGAGGCCGGCTTGCGGGAGATGCGCCGCGACCTGCTGGTCGGGGCGCGGGGGAGGGTGCTCGAGGTCGGAGCCGGTACCGGCCTCAACCTCGACCTCTATCCCCGAGAGGGCATCGAGGACCTGGTCCTGGTCGAGCCCGATCCGCACATGACCAAGCAGCTGCGGAAGAGGCTCACGGCCTCAGGCTGCGCGGCCGAGCTGGTCGAAGCGCCGGCCGAACACCTCCCGTTCGACGACGACTCCTTCGACACGGTCATCGTCACCCTCGTCCTCTGCACGGTCCCCGACCAACCCGCCGCCCTACGGGAGATCTCCCGCGTCCTCGCGCCGGGCGGCCAATTCCTCTTCCTCGAGCACGTCCGCTCGAACCACCCGGGCCTGGCCAAGTGGCAGGACCGCCTCGAGACCCCCTGGCGCTTCCTCGGCGACGGCTGCCACTGCAACCGCGACACGGTCGCCAGAATCAGAGCAGCGGGCTTCGAGGTCGCCGAGATCGAGGGAGACGAACTCCCGAAGGCCCCACCGATCGTCAGGCCGTTGGTGAAGGGAAGTGCGCAAGCTAGAGCTTGAGGCTTGCGGAATCACTCGCATTCTGGCCGACTCGGAAAGTATTTTTGGTGGGTGAGTACTAACCCGAACCCTGAGCAGACCGAGGCGTATCTAAGTGCTATTCGCTTCGCCATACAAGGGCAGTGGCCTGAGGCTCTGGCGGTGGTTCGGCCGCTTGCCGACCACGGGGACCATGCAGCAGCGGTCCTAACCGCCCAATACATGCTCAATTCCGGCAACGTGGTGGAAGGAATCCCGTACGCAAAAACGGTGGCTGGAGCGGGAAACGGGATCATCGCCCAAAACTACTTCGGCAATCTCTGGGGCATGCCTGACCGCAAAGCTGAGGCAATGGAATTTCTCAAGCTATCGCTCGAAGCTGGATATCCCGCCCCGAATCCCGTTGAACACGCGCCCGCAGCCGTGCAAGAGGGCCGTGAGGACCTTGCACTCGAGCTTCTGCGTCTTTCTACTGCAACGAAGCCATCTCCAGCTCGAGCAGCTTGGGAGGAGTTGATGGCCCAAGCCGAAGGGGACGGGTCTCGGATCAACGCCGCAGCGGAAGAGGTTGATAGCCATCAGGCCCGAGCCATTGAGAAGATTCAAGAGGCCGAGAAAAGCCTTGAGGAGGATAGGGAGAGAGTCAGGCGCCTTGTCGATGAAACGGATCAGCTAGTTCACGAAGCATCCGCAGCGACCCTCGCCCGTGAATACGGCCGACATGCAGAGGCGGAGGAGAAGCGCGCTGATCGTTACACCCGCGCAGCGATTGTCGCGGGTTTGGGCGCGGCGATAGGTACTACGGTGATCGCTGTCCTTGCTTTTACGTCGGACGAGAGCGGCGTAGGAGCCGTTCTCACTAAGGGCGCTCTAACCATTCCCCTAATTTTGTTTGCTGGCTATCTAGCCCGACTAGCGGGTCAGTTTCGGAAAAAAGCTTGGGCTTGGAGGCATGTAGAGCTTCAGATCCAGACTTCCGAGCCGTTCATTGCCTTGTTGGACGACCAACCTCGCAAAGCGCTCTTGGCCGCCCTCGCGCTTCGTTTCTTTCCGGGTCAATCTCAAGTGCCGGATGGAGATGTCGCCGCCGATATGGGAGACCCAGCCGAACTACTGGGCAGCCTTGGACTTTCGACGCCCCTTAAAAAAGAAGGCAAAGGCTCTGATCCCGCTCCCGATGAACCTGAGCCAGTTCTCTGACGACGATTCAACGGTCGCCTGGCCCCTTATTGGCGCAAGGGGCTACGAGGTACTCCAGGACGACCCACCTACTAGGAACTCAACGCACGATAATGGTGGTTATGTAAACCTGAGGCGGGAGAGCCGGGAAAAGGGCTAACTCGCCTCTTCGATCGCCTTTTCCAGGTCCCCCGTCGAGCTGGGCGTGCCGATCGGCTCTAGGCCGTTGGTCTTCGGTCCTCTGATGGCGACGGATGGCGTGCCCTTGAAGCCGAGTTCTTGAGCTTCGGCGCTGGTTTCTTTGACTTCGGCGGTGAATTTGGCGCGGTCCGCGTTCCACTTGTCCAGGTCCTTGACTCCGGCGCCCTTGGCGATCGCTTCCAGGAAGGCGTCGTTGGCGTAACCGGAGTTCTCGGCTCCCTGGTTCTTGTAGAAGAGCTCGACGAAGTTCCAGCCGCGGCCCTGCGCTCCGGCCGCCAGAGCGGCGGCGCCGGCGGGCAGCGACTGTTCACCGATGATCGTGAAGTTGTGGAAGGCGACCTTCACCTCGCCATTCTTGACCTGTTTTTCGATAATCGGCGGCAAGGTTTCCTCGGTGAAGGCTTTGCAGTACGGGCACTGGAGATCGGCGTACTCGACGACTTCGACCGGCGCCTTGGGATCGCCCAGGACCATTCCCTGCTGTGGTATCCCGGCCAGCTTGCGGTTGACCTCGGAGACGCCCTCGAGTTTGGCGTCGCCGCCGTCGCCGCTGCTGGAGCCGTTGACGACGATGAGGACGAGGACGACCGCGACGGCGAGGAAGACCGCTCCGGCGGCGAGCTGCAGCAGCTGGGTCCTGCGGTCGGTCCCGCTCATGCCCGCTCGGCCACCGGCCCGGCTTCGTTCCCCGCGTAGGCGACGAGGCGGGTTGCGTTGAGCAGGAAGAGGATCGTCATCAGGACGGCGCTGGCGACGCACCACTGGCAGATCGCCTCGATCTTGAAGAGCTCGATGTAGGTGAGGAAGACGCTGTAGCCGAAGCCGCCGAGGGCGACGAGGAAGCCGCCGAAGCGGGCCAGGTCGTTGGCGAAGAAGGCGCTCGCCAAAAGCAGCGCGTAGCCGACGATCCCGAAGACGGCGATGTTGACGCCGGCGACGTGCGAGTAGGAGCTCTTGGCGACGGTGGCGCAGCCGCTGCTGCCGGCGAGGCAGGTCGGCGCGTCGCCGCCGGCCGCCTCGATCGCGATGTAGGTGGCGACGGCGACCCCCAGGGCGGCGACGAAGGCGATTGCGCGCCGCAGGGCTCCCTCGCTCGGGTAACTCATCGCGCGGAAGATAAGGCTTCTGCGTAAAACGCCGCTAAGGCGCGCGAGAGCTTGCCGCCCTGCCACGCCAACGGCGACTCGCCGTCGCCCTCGCTGACGAGCCGCCCCTGCGGCAGCGCCTCCGCGTAGGCGGCCGCCGCCTCGTAGGGATGGCCGGGGTCGGCGTCGTCGTTGCTGGCGACGACGAGCGCCGGGACCTCCAGGTCGCGCAGCTCCTCGAGCGATCCGAACGGGCGCGACCGCGGCACCTCCCGCAGCGCTTCGGCCAGCGCCTCGGGGTGGCTCTGGCGCAGCATCCGCTCCCGGGTGAAGCGCTGGACCGAGTCGCGCCAGCGCGGGTCGATCCCTTGCTCGGTGCCGATGTAGGCGACGAAGCCGTCGACCCCGCCGCTCTCGAGCGCCGCCGCCAGGCCGTCCCAATAGCGGAGCGAGGCCTGCTCAATCGTCCCCAGGTAGGTCGGGCCGATCACCGCCAGCCCCGCCAGGCGCTCCGGGTGCCCCAGCGCGTAGGCAACCGCCGTGTGCGCCCCCATCGAGTGGCCGCCGAGGAGGAAGCGCTCCCCCTCCTCCAGCCGCGCCTCGACTACCCGCTCCAAGTCCCCGACCAGCTCCGGGTATCCATAACTCTGCCCCGAGGGCGCGGGGTCGGACTCGCCGTGCCCCCTCGCGTCGTAGGTGATCACCCGGTGTCCCGCCCGCGGCAGCGCTTTCGAGCCGTGGAGGACGTAGCGCCGCGTCGCCGTGATCCCATGGCAGAGGACGGCCGTCGGCCCCTCCCCCATCTCTTCGCCGAAAAGTCGTGGCGCCGGCTCGACCGTAAAGCGGCGCTCCTCCAGCGGCATCAGGCGAGCGCGGCGACGGCGCGCTCGAGGTCCTCGACCGACTCGTAGCTGCTTCCGGTCCGCGAGACCGTCTTGTGCCGGATCACCCCGTCGCCGTCGACGACAAAGATCGCCCGCATCACGTAACGGCCTCCGGGCGCGTCCTTCAGCTCGGTGAGGCGGGCCAGCGGCCCGATCCAGCCGGTGACGCCGTAGCTCTTCGCCACCGCCAGGTCCACGTCGGCGAGCAGCGGCACGTTCAGTTCCTGCTCTTTGACCCAGTGCTCGTGCGAATCGACCGACTGCGGCGAGATTCCCAGCACCTCGGCGTCGAGCTGGTCGAGCCGGTCGCCCTGGTCCCGGTAGTTGCAGAACTGCTTCGTGCAGACCGTCGTCGCGTCGCCCGGGTAGAAGGCGAGGATCAGGTTGCGGCCGCGGTAGTCGGAGAGCCGGTAGGTCTTCTCGCCCGTCCCGGGCAACTCGAAATCGGGGGCTTGGTCACCGACGTCGGGCTTGGCCATGCAGCCAGCTTAGAGAACGCCTCGGGCCGGGCGATCAGCCCTGCTCGATCGTCATTTCTTCGATCAGGACGGTCTGTTTCGGTTTTTCGGCCGGCGTCCCGAGGGCGTCGATCTTTTCGACCACGTCGTAGCCCTCGCTGACCTTGCCGACCAGGGCGTATTCGGGCGGCAGGCCGGCGTCGGGTGCGGTGACGACGTAGAACTGGCTGCCGGAGCGGCCAGGCGGCTCGGCCGAGCTCTTCGCCATCGCCACGATCCCCTTCGTGTAGGAGAGGTTCGGCGGCGGCTTCTCGTCGACGCTGTAGCCGGGGCCGCCGGTGCCGGTGCCTTCCGGGTCGCCGCCCTGGATCACGAAGCCCGGGGCGACGCGGTGAAAGATCAGGTCGTCGTAGAAGCCTTCCTCGGCGAGAAAGGCAAAGGAGTTGGCGGTCTTCGGCGCCCGTTTGGTGTCGAGGGCGATCTCGAAGGTGCCGCAGCTGGTCTTGACCACGGCGGTCGCTTCCTCGCCCGTCGTCAGCACCTGCTTCGGCGCCTTGAAGCTGGCCTGCTTCGGTTCCGGCGCTTCGACTTCCTTGCAGCCGTTGGCGCTCCCCTGGGCCTCGGTCGTGTCCCCGTCACCGTCGTCGGAGCCGCCTCCCTGGCCGACCAGAACCGCGACCACGACGCCGACGGCGATCACCGCGAAGACGGCGAGGATGATCCAGCGGCGGTCGGGCTGCTGCTCCACGGCGCCGAACCCTAGTAAACGTTCCCGAGGAGAAATGTCCTCCCCTCCCCCACTCACGCCTCTGGCCGCTGCCGTCCTCCACGTCGGCTCGCCCGAACGGATCCTTCAGGTCGAGTGCGGCGAGGGCGAGGGGGCGCTCTTCCTCGCCCGCGAGTTCCCGAGCGCCCGCGTACGCGGGATCGACCGCTCCGCCGCGACGATCCGCCATGCCGCCGCCCGGGTCGGCCTCGACCCCGAGGGCCGGATCGCCTTCAAGCAGGGCGCGCCGCCCGCGCTCCCCTTTCCGGACGACCACTTCGACCTGCTCGTCGCCGTCGACACCTGGCCGGCCGTCAAGGAGGCCGCCCGCGTCGCTCGGCCCGGGGCCTTTCTCGTCCTCGCCGACAGCCGCCGGGTGCAGGTTCCGGCGGGCCTCGGCAGCCGGCTGCTGCGCTGGCGGCTCGGCCGGGCGGGATTCGAGCCGATCTGGTCCGAAGCGGCCGGAGACGGCAGCTTCTCTGTCGCCCGACTGCGCGGCGGCGGCCCCGTTGGCGGCTCCCTCTAGGCTGGGCGCCGAATGGAGATCGCCGGGATGCCGCTGACCCTGCTCGTCAACCCCTCCTCGGCCGGGGGGAAGACGCTGAAGCTGCTGCCACGGGTCGAGGCCGCGCTCGACGCCCGCCGCGTCGTCTTCCGGGTGGAGCGGACGCGCAGCCTCGAGCACGGGGTCGAAACGGCGCTGCGGGCGGTCGAACTGGGCGAGGTCCCGGTCGTCGTCAGCGGCGACGGCCTGATGGGCGCAATCGGCGGCGCCATGGCAGGCTCCGAGACGCCCGTCGGGCTGATCCCCGGCGGCAGGGGCAACGACCTCGCCCGCGCCCTCGGCATCCCCGAAGACCCGGAGGCGGCCGTCGACGTCGTCCTCGCCGGCCACAGCCGCCGGATCGACGTCGGCGAGGCCAACGGCAAGCGCTTCCTCGGCATCGTCAGCGTCGGCTTCGACTCCGAATGCAACCGCCTCGCCAACGAAACCCACTTCATCCGCGGCAACCTCGTCTACGCCTACTCGATGGTCCGCACCCTGATCGGCTGGAAGTCGGCCCGCTTCACGATCGCCGTCGGCGACGAACGCAAGCGGATCAGCGGCTACTTCGTCGACGTCGCCAACAACAGCGTCTACGGCGGCGGCATGTACATCGCCCCCGACGCGAAGATCGACGACGGCCTCTTCGACGTCGTCGCGATCGAAGAATCCGGCAAGCTGCGCTTCCTCAGCGGCCTTCGCGACGTGCTCAAGGGCGCCCACATCGGCAAGGAGGAGGTCAGCGTCTTCCGCACCCCCCGCCTCGAGCTCGACGCCAGCCGGCCGTTCCCTGTCTACGCCGACGGCGAGCACCTCACCGACCTGCCGGTCTCGCTGCGGGTGCTGCCCAGTTGCCTCTCGATCCTCGTCCCCGCCGACGGAGCGTCCTGAGTGGCGACGAACGGGGCGAGGGGCGGGCTCTTCGGCGCCAAGGTGGCGCTTTCGCGGGCGATCGGCAGGGCCAGCCGGGCCAGCGGCCGCGGCGGCGGCACGACGCTGCCGGGCCGCGTCCTTCTGCGGATGGAGCCGGAGGCGATCGCCAGGCTCGGAGCGGGCCTCGACCGCACGACCATTATCAGCGCCACCAACGGCAAGACGACGACCGCGGGGATGATCGCCGGCATCCTCGCCGCCGACGGCCGCCATCCCGTCCACAACCGCGCCGGCTCGAACATGACCTGGGGAGTGGCGACGGCGCTGCTCGAGCAGCGCGGCGAGGAGGGCCTGTTCGAGGTGGACGAGGCCTGGCTGCCCCGCGTCAGCGAGCAGCTCGACCCTTCGCTGATCGTCCTCGGCAACCTCTTCCGCGACCAGCTCGACCGCTACGGCGAGATGGAGGCGCTGGCCGACGAGTGGGCGAAGACGGTGGCGGCGCGGACGGGCCGCACCCGCTTCGCCCTCAACGCCGACGACCCGCTGATCGCCGACCTCGGCCGCGATAGGGAGGGAGCCCGGCGCGAGGGCGTCATCTACTTCGGGATCGACGACCCCTCGCAGGCCCTGTCGGAGCTGCAGCACGCCTTCGACGCCAAGCACTGCCGCCGCTGCGGCCACCCCTACGCCTACGAGCGCGCCTTCGTCGGCCACCTCGGCCACTACTCATGCCCCAACTGCGGCGCCGAGCGGCCGCGGCCGGAGGTCGCCGCGACGGCGATCGAGCTGCGCGGCATGAAGGGTTCGAGGGCGACGGTGCGGGTCCCCGACGGCGAGATCGAGATCGAGCTGCCGCTGCCCGGCCTCTACAACGTCTACAACGCCCTCGCGGCGGTTGCCGCCGGGCTCCAGCTCGGGGTCGCGCCGGAGCGGATCAAGGCGGCCCTGGAGGGAGCGCAGGCGGCCTTCGGTCGAGTAGAGACGATCGATGTCGCCGATGTCCCGGTCTCGATCCTGCTGATCAAGAACCCCGCCGGCGCCAACGAGGTCCTGCGCACGCTGCTGCTGGAGAGCCGCGAGGGCCGCGACGTCGACCTCTGGATCGCCCTCAACGACAAGATCGCCGACGGCCGCGACGTCTCCTGGATCTGGGACGCCGACTTCGAGCTGCTGGCGGGGACGGTGCGGCGGGTCGTCTGCTCCGGCACGCGGGCGCCGGAGATGGCGCTGCGCCTGAAGTACGCCGGCTGGCCGGAGGAGGCGATCGAGGTGGTGCCGGGGATCGGCTCCTCTCTCGACGACGCCGTAGCGAAAGCGGACGGCCGCCTCTTCGCCCTGCCCACGTACACCGCCCTGCTCGAACTACGCAAGCTGCTCGCCGACCGCGGCCTGGCGAAGGAGTTCTGGCGATGAGCGCGACCGCAGCGGCGATCTGGCACGACGTCGAGTGTGGCTCCTACGCCGCCGACCTGCCGCTCTGGGAGGAGCTGGCCCAGCGCCAGGACGGGCCGGTGCTGGAGCTCGGCTGCGGGACCGGGCGCGTCGCCCTCCACCTGGCCCGCCGCGGGTACGAGGTGACCGGCCTCGACCTCGACCCCGAGCTGCTCGCAGAACTCGAGTCGCGCGGGGCGGACCTGCCCGTGAGGACGATCGAGGCCGATGCGCGCGAGTTCGCGCTCGCGGCCCCGGCCGCGCTCGTCCTCGCCCCCACCCACCTGCTTCAACTCCTTCCCGATGCCGGCGAGAGAGCCGAAAGCCTGGCTTGCATCGCCGCGGCGCTGCGTCCCGGCGGCCTCCTCGCGGCGGCGATCATCGAGGCGATGCCGGAGCCCGACGGCGCGCCGCCTCCCCTCCCCGACGTCCGCGAGGTCGACGGCTGGGTCTACTCGAGCCTCGCGGTCGAGGCAGCGATCGGGCCCGGTGAGATCGTCGTCCGGCGGCTGCGTCAGACGGTCTCGCCCGAGGGCGCGCTGAGCGAGGAGCCGAACGAGATCCGCATCGCCACCTTCAGCGCCGCCGCGCTGGAGGCCGAGGCGGCCGCTTTCGGGCTCGTCCCGGCGGGACGCCACGAGATCCCCCCGACCGACATCCACGTCGGCTCCCTCGTCGTCCTCCTGGAGAAGGTGGCCTGATGGAGCTGCGCGTCCTCAGCCTCTATCCCGAGCAGATGAACATCTACGCCGACCGCGGCAACATCCTCTTCCTGCAGCGGCGCTGCGAGTGGCGCGGGATCGGGTTCGCCCACAGCGGCGCCGGCCCGGGCGAGGCGGTCGACCCGGCCGCCCACGACCTCTTCTACGTCGGCGGCGGCCAGGACCGCGACCAGCGTGCCGTCGCCGCCGACATGGTCGCCAGCAAGCGGGAGGCGATCACCGCCGCGGCCGACGACGGTGCCGTCCTCTTGGCCGTCTGCGGCGGCTACCAGCTGCTCGGCCACAGCTACCAGCTGGGCGAGGAGAAGCTGCCGGGGCTCGGGATCGCCGACCTGGAGACGGTGCGGGAGCCGGGGCCGCGCCTGATCGGCAACGTCGCGATCGAGGCCGACCTCGGCGGCGGGCCGCGGCTGATCGCCGGCTTCGAGAACCACGGCGGCCGCACCTACCTCGGCCCCGGCGCCCAGCCACTGGGAAAGGTGATCTCCGGACACGGCAACAACGACCGCGACGGCTTCGAGGGCGTGCGCCGCGACAACGTCGTCGGCACCTACCTGCACGGCCCTCTGCTGCCGAAGAACGCCTGGCTCGCCGACCACCTGATCGCCCTCGCGCTCGAGCGCCGCTACGGCACCCGCCCGGACCTGGAGCCGCTCCCCGACGAGTTAGAGGCCGCCGCCCACGAGTCGGCGCGAGAGGCAGCTCAGCGTTGATCGGTGTTCCTTATGGGTCTCAGGGACCCAAAAGGAACACTGCTACCGACCCGACGAGCCGAAACCGCCCTCGCCCCGCGCCGACTCGGTCAGCGCCGCCGCCTCGACCGGCTCTGCGAGCGCGATCGGCGTCAGCACCAGCTGGGCGATCCGGTCGCCCGGCTCGATCCGGAAGGTCTCGGCGGGGTCGGTGTTGAGCAGCAGCACCCGCAGTTCACCCCGGTAGCCGGAGTCGATCAGGCCCGGAGCGTTGACCAGCGCGATCCCGTGCTCGCGGGCGAGGCCCGAACGGGGCAGGACAAGCCCGGCGTGGCCCTCCGGGATCTCCACTCCGACCCCGGTGCCGACTCCCCAACGCTCGCCCGGGCCGATGTGGGCAGCCTCACACGCATAAAGATCAAGACCAGCATCACCCTCATGAGCGCGCGAAGGCACCTGCGCCTCATCTTTCAGCTTGACCACCGGGAGCTGCACGCGCCGGAGCCTACAAGGGCCTCGGGAGGAGGGGTCGCCGGACCCTCCCCGCAGTTGTCCGCCGACCCCTCCTCCCGAGGCCCTCCCCCGCTCAGGCCACAGCCAGGTCACTAAATCGATGCAGCTCCGCCGAAGGAACCTTCGCGTGGACCAGCACCCCGTCCTCGCGCTCGGTCCGCTCCAGGTCCCCGGCCACTTCGTGCAGCTCGTGCAGGCGGCCGCCCTCCGAGTACGGGATCAGCAGCTCGACCTCGGTCAGCGTCTCCGCGAAGGCGGCCTCAATCCGCTCCCGCAGCTGCTCCAGCCCCTCCCCCTCGCGGGCCGAGACCAGCATCGCGTCGGGATGGTCGAGCTCGGCTTCACGCCGCTCCTCGGGGCTCAGCAGGTCGACCTTGTTGAAGACGAGCAACCGTGGCTTCTCGCCGGCACCGATCTCCTCGAGCACGTCGTCGACCGCCTGCATGTAGCCCAGTCGCTGCTCCTCCGAGGCGGAGGCATCGACCACGTGCAGGATCAGGTCGGCGAGGACGGTCTCCTCGAGCGTCGCCTTGAAGGCCTCGACCAGCTGGTGGGGCAGCTTTTCGATGAAGCCGACGGTGTCGGTGAGGAGGTAGTCGCGGCCGGAGAGCTCGAAGTTGCGGGTCGTCGGGTCGAGGGTGTGGAAGAGCCGGTCGCGGACCTCGACCTCGGCCCCGGTGAGGGCATTCAACAGCGTCGACTTGCCGGCATTGGTGTAGCCGGCGAGGGCGACCCGCGGCAGCGAGGAGCTCTCGCGGCGGGCGCGCATGACGCCGCGATTGCGCTCGGTCTGCTTGAGCCGGCGCCGCAGCGCCGAGATGCGGTTGCGGGCGAGCCGGCGGTCGGTCTCGATCTGGCTCTCGCCCGGCCCCCTGGTGCCGATGCCGCCGTCCATGCGGCCGGCGCCGAGGCGCTCGAGGTGGGTCCAAAGCCCCCGCATGCGCGCCATGTTGTATTCGAGCTGGGCCAGCTCGACCTGCAGCTTGCCCTCGGCCGAGTGGGCGTGGTCGGCGAAGATGTCGAGGATCACCGCGGTCCGGTCGATCACCGGCACACCCAGCGCCGCCTCGAGGTTGCGCTCCTGGCGCGGGGCGAGCTCGTCGTCGCAGGCGACCAGGTTGGCGTTGCGGGCGGCGATTTCCGCTTTCAGCTCGGCCAGGCGGCCGCGCCCGAAGTAGCGGTCGGGGTCGGGCTGCGGGCGCTGCTGGGTGGCGCTGCCGACGGTGACCACGCCGGCGGTCAGCAGCAGCTCTTTCAGCTCGGCCAGCGGCTCCCCCTCGCCGCGCCCGTCGACGATGCCGATCGCCAGGGCGCGCTGGCGCGCCCGCCGGTTGATCCCGTTTCCGTTGCGATTTGGCGAACTCTCCACTCAGACGGATTGTAAGCGGCAGCCCTGGCCGGATAGGGTGGGCGGCGTGAAGGTGTTCGTGACCGGCGGGACCGGCTTCATCGGCGGCGAGGTCGTGCGCCAGCTGCGCGACCGCGGCGAGGAGGTCGTCGCCCTCGTCCGCACCCCCGAGAAAGCGACGAAGCTGAGGGAGCTGGGTTGCGAGCTCGCATCCGGCGACCTCGGCGACGAGAGCGCGATCCGCGCCGCCATGGCGGGCTGCGACGCCGCGATCCACGCGGCGGCGATGTACGAGGTCGGGATCCCGGCCAAGCAGCGCCCGGCGATGTGGGAGGCGAACGTCGAGGGCACGCGGCGGGTGATGGAGGCGGCGCAGGAGGCGAAGGTGCCGCGGATCGTCTACGTCTCCACCGTCGGCATCTTCGGCAACACCCACAACAAAATTGTCGACGAGTCCTACGAGAACCCGGAGACCGACTTCACCTCCTACTACGAGGAGACGAAGCTGGAGGCCCACAAGGTCGTCCAGCGGATGATCGACGAGCAGGACCTGCCGGCGATCATCGTCCAGCCCGGCGGCGTCTACGGGCCCGGAGACACCTCCCAGGTCGCCGACCTGCTCGAGCAGTTCTTCGCCGGCAAGCTGCCGCTCCTGCCGTTCCCCGAGCTGGGGATCTGCATGACCCACGTCGAGGACATCGCCGGCGGCATCCTCCTGGCACTCGACAAAGGCAAACCCGGAGAGACCTACGTCATCAGCGGCCCGGCGACGACGATGCGCGAGGCGATCGAGACCGTGGCCCGGGTCAGCGGCCGCAAGGCGCCGAAGCGGAACCTACCCACGGGCCTGATGAAGCTGATGATCCCCTTCGGGCCTGTAGTCGGCAAAGTTATGGGCCAGCCGCCGAACCTGCGCGAGCTGATTACCTCCGGCGACAACGTCACCTTCTGGGCCGGCTACGACAAGGCCCAACGGGAGCTCGGCTACTCGCCGCGCGGGATGGAAGAGGGCCTGAAGCAGACGCTCGAAGCGGACGACCGCTTCCCCGCTCCAGCCGCGTAGTGCGCGTCATTGACGTAAAGCACCTCGGTCGGCCACATGTGATCGGCTGCTGGGAGGTTGATGGGGTGCTCGTGGATCCCGGGCCGGAGTCCTCACTCGAGACCGTGCTGGAGGCGATCGGCGATGAGCGGCCGCGAGCGCTACTGCTGACCCACATCCACCTCGACCACGCCGCCGCGACCGGGGCGCTGGTGCGGCGCTGGCCCGAGCTCGAGGTCTACGTCCACGAGCGCGGAGCGCCGCATCTGATCGACCCCTCGAAGCTGCTGGCGAGCGCCGAGCGCCTCTACGGGGACAAGCTGAACTACCTGTGGGGCGAGATCGTGCCGGTGCCGGAGGGCAACGTCCGCGCCCTCTCTGGCGGCGAGACCGTGCATGGGATGCAGGTTGCCTACACCCCCGGCCACGCCTCCCATCACGTCTGCTACTTCCACGAGGACAGCGGCACCGCCTTCGTCGGCGACGTCGCCGCCTGCCGGATCCCGCCCTCAGGCCTCGTCGTGCCCCCCACGCCCCCGCCCGACATCGACATCGAGGTCTGGGAGAAATCGCTGGATACCGTCGCCGCCTGGTCGCCGCAGCGCCTCGCCCTCACCCACTTCGGCGCGATCGAGGACGACATTCCCGCCTACATCGAGGGCGTCAAGGCAAAACTGCGCGAAGAGGCCGAGCTGGCGCGCCAGATGGACCAGGACGCCTACAACGCCGACCTCGAGCGCCGCATCCGCGCCGAGCTCGCCGCCGAAGGAATCGAGGGCGAGACCGTCGATGAGCTTCTGCAGGCCGTCCCCACCGCCTACCAGTGGGCCGGCCTGGACCGCTACTGGCGCAAGCGAGCCGAGCGCGAAGCGGCCTGAGTCAGGGACGGAAGTTCACCCCGTCGAGCGAGATGCAGTGTTCGCCGGGCAAGGAGGGCACATGCACCGCCCCTCCGGCTTCGATTTCGAGCACTTTGAAGTCCCCGAAGCAGGTGGGCACCACGAATTGCCTCTGGGCCGCAGGCCGATAGCCGACCGGGAGGATGAAGACGTCAGTGCCGAGCGCCCCTGGGCTTCCCTGAGCCGTGCCCTCCAGGTGGACGACACCGCCCGGGTCCTTCCAGAAGCCGACCGATTCGAAGAAGGGTTCGGCGTTGGACCAGTCCAGGCCCCCGGCGCCGCAGAACGTCCCGGGCGACGTCTCGCAGTTGCCTGAGACCGGGGCGACTGCCCGCACCGGCTCGGCTTGGACGGAGGCATCGGTCCCGGCGGCGCCCTGAGGACCAGCAGCCCCCGTTGCCCCCCGGGGCCCCTGCCTGGAGATCGTCAGCTTGCGCTCGCCCTTCCCGCACCTGCTCTTCGAGGCGAGGCGAAGGTCGCCGCCTTTCTTCGCGGCGCAGAGGGTGACGCTCTTCGAGCCGCCGCCCTGCGCGGCGATGGCGACGCCGGCGATGGCGACGATCGCCACCGCGGCAAGGAAGGTCAGGCGCCAGCTCACGCAGCGAACCTAACCGGACCGCAGTGCCTTCGCAACTAGCTGAGGTGCTCGCGCATCCGCTCGACCGCCTCTTCGATCCGCTCGTCGGGGGCGGTCAGGGCGATGCGGAAGAAGCCCTCACCGCTGGGCCCGTACATCGAACCGGGCGAGATGACGACGGCGGCCTCCTCGAGCACGAGCTCGCAGAAGGAGGTCGAGGTGTGGCCCTCGGGGACCGGGGCCCATACGTAGATCGTCCCTTTGGGTGAGCTGACCTGGACGCCGATCTGGTCGAGGGCGGAGACGACGAGGTCGCGGCGGCGGGCGTAGGTCTCGTTCATCCGCTCGAGCGGGTCGCTCGGCCCCTCGAGGGCGGCGACGCCGGCCATCTGGATCGCCTCGAAGAGACCGGAGTCGACATTGGTCTTCAGCCGCCAGTAAGTCTGGATCGCCTCGGCGTTGCCGAGGATCGCGGCGCAGCGCCAGCCGGTCATGTTGTAGCCCTTGGAGAGCGAGAAGACCTCGACGCCGACCTCCTTGGCGCCGGGAGTGGCGAGGAAGCTCGGGGCGACGTAGCCGTCGTAGGTGGTCTCCGAGTAGGCGTTGTCGTGGACGACGAGGATCTCGTGCTCCTTGGCGAAGGAGACGACCTGCTCGAAGAAGCCGTCGGGGGCGACCGCCCCGGTCGGGTTGTTCGGGTAGTTGACGAACATCAGCCGCGCCCGGGCGGCGACGGCGGCGGGGACGGCGCTGAGGTCCGGCGCGAAGCCCAGCTCGGGGACCAGCGGCAGCAGCTCGGCCTTGGCGCCGGCGAGGATCGGGCCGCCGGTGTAGACCGGGTAGCCGGGGTCGGAGGCGAGGGCGACGTCGGTGGGGTCGAGGAAGGCGAAGCAAAGGTTGTAGATGCACTCCTTGGCTCCGATCGCCGGGATCACCTCGGAGGAGGCGTCGATCTCGACCCCGAAGCGGCGGTCGTAGAACTCGGCGAAGGCCTGGCGGAACTCGTCGCGGCCGCGGTTGCTCGGGTACTGGTGGTAGGCGGGGTCGGCTACCGCCTCCTGCATCGTCTTGACCACGTGCGGATAGGTCGGTTCATCGGGGTCGCCGATCCCGAGGCTGATCACGTCGATGCCGGCGGCGCGCTTCTCGGCGATCTGCTGCTCGAGTTCCTGGAACTTGTACGGCGGGATGGCCTCGAGGCGCTTGGAGGGGTCGGCGATGCCCATGGGCGCGGGAATCTATGCGATCAGGCCGGCTGCTCGCCGTCCAGCTCGGCGAGCGCCTGGACCAGCTCCGGCGAGAGCTCGCCGGCGAAGACCGGCTCGGCCCAGCCGTCGAGCTGGACGGCGAGGCCCTCGCCGATTTCGATCTGCAGCTCTCCCCCTTCCAGCTCGACCACGAGCTGGTCCGGGGCGCCGCGGAGGAAGGCGGTCACAGCCGCCCCGCTGGCGCCGGTGCCGGAGGAGAGCGTCTCCCCCACGCCGCGCTCGAAGATCCGCGCCCGCACCCGGCCGCCGTCGACCGCGAGGAGACTGACGTTGGTGCGGTTCGGGAAGAGCTCGTGCCCTTCGACGTCGGGGCCGATCGCGCCGAGGTCGAGCTCGTCGAGCTCATCGGCGTCGACGACGATCGCGCACTGAGGATTGCCGATCGAGACGTGCTGGAACTCCCACTCGCGGCCGGCGGCGAGCAGCTTTCCGCGGCCGTCCTCGGGTCCCGAGGGGAAGTCCTTCGACGTGGTCGAAGCCCTGCCCATGTCGACCGAGCAGGTCAGCTCGCCGGTGATCGTCGGCCGGATCGGCCCGGCGGCGGTGCCGATCGCGAACTCCTCGGCGTCGGTCCAGCCGTTGCGGCGCAGGTAGAGGATCGCCTCGCGGGCGCCGTTGCCGGAGAGCTCGGCCTCGGAGCCGTCCGGGTTGAAGATCCGCAGCTCGGCGACGAGCTCCGGGTCCTCGCTGGGCGCGAGCAGCAGAACCCCGTCGGCGCCGATCCCGAAGTGCTGGTCGCAGAGCCACTCGACCCGGCTCGGCGTCAGCTCCCACGGCAGCCGCTCCCGCTCGAAGATCAGGTAGTCGTTCCCCAGGGCCTGCCACTTCTCGAACTTCACGCGCGGCAGCCTACCCGCGTGATCTGCGTCGCGACTTCCCCGTCGTCGAGGCCGGTTCGATCGATCCACTGGAGGTTCGGGATCTTCCGCATCCAGGTGAGCTGGCGGCGGGCGTAGTTGCGGGAGCGCTTCTTCATCGCCTCCAGGTCGCCGGCGAGGACCTCGTCGAAGCCGAGCGCTTTGCGGGCGGTGCGGCCGGGGCCGAGGGCGTCAGCCCGGCGGGCCTCTTCGGCGGCGCCGGCGGCGACGATCGCCTCGGTCCGGGCATTGATCCTCTCGTAGAGCTGCTCGCGGTCCATGTCGAGGCCGAAGATCGTCGTCGGGTGCCGGGTCTCCGGCGACCAGAGCTCGGATTCCTCGGATTCGGGGGCGACCTTCTCCAGGGAGAGGTCGGCGAGCGCGGCGCGGAGGTAGAGGCCGGTCCCACCGACGACGATCGGCCGGCGTCCCGCCTCCAGGGCCGCGTCGACCTCGCGGTGCGCCAGGGGCATGTAGTCGCCGATCGAGAAGTCCGCGGTGACCGGCACGAAGCCCAGCAGCCGGTGCTCCAACCGAGTCTGCTCCTCGGCGCTCGCGGTCCCGGTCAGCACCCCGAGCCCCTCGTAGACCTGCAGCGCGTCGCAGTTGATCGCCACCGGGTCCTCGCCGCGCTCCCGCAGCAGCTCAGCCAGGGCGACGGCGACCCCGGTCTTGCCGACCCCCGTCGGGCCGAAGATTCCGACGACCCTCAAGGGCTCAGAGCAGCGGCGTCAGCGGGCGAGCGAGGACGCCGCTCAGCGTCTGCGAGGTGGCGCTTTCGATCTCGACCTCGACCAGCTCGCCCGCCGTGGCGACACCGTCGAAGTTGACCGCCTTGCCGTGCCGGGTGCGACCCCGCAGCTTCGTCTCGTCGGTGCGGCTGGTGCCTTCGACCATCACCTCCATCGTCCGCCCGACGAAGCGCTGCGCCCGCTCGGCGGCGCGCCGCTGGACGACCTCGACCAGCCGTTCCAGGCGCTCGACCTTGAGCGGGTGCGGCAGCTGGCCCTCCATCGTCGCCGCCTCGGTTTCGCGCCGGGGCGAGAAGATGAAGGTGAAGGCGCCGTCGTAGCCGACCTCCTCCGCGACCTCCAGCGTTTCGGCGAAGTCCCGCTCGGTCTCGCCGGGAAAGCCGACGATGATGTCGGTGGTGATGGCGCAATCGGGAACGTGCTCCCGGATCAGCGCCACCCGGTCCATGTAGCGGCCGCGGTTGTAGGTGCGGCGCATCCGTTTGAGGACGGCGCTGGAGCCGGACTGCAGGGGCAGGTGGATCTGCTCGCAGAGCGAGGGGAGCTCGGCGTGGGCGCGGATCACGTCCTCCTTCATGTCCTTCGGGTGCGGGCTGGTGTAGCGAATCCGCTCGATCCCCTCGATCGCGTCGACCCGGCGCAGCAGGTCGGAGAAGCCGATCCGCTTCGCCGGCGGCAGGTCGCGGCCGTAGCTGTTGACGTTCTGGCCCAGCAGCGTCACCTCCCGTACTCCGTCTGTTGCCAGCCCGTGCGCCTCCGCGATCAGCTCGTCGGGATCGCGGCTGACCTCGCGCCCCCGGGTCGAGGGGACGATGCAGTAGGAGCAGACGCAGTTGCAGCCCTGGGAGATCTGCAGCCAGCCCTGGAACTCGCGCTCGCGCCGGGTCGGCAGATGGCCGGAGAAGTCCTCGAACTCGAAGTAGCCCTGGGCGGAGATCGAGTCGCTGTTGAGGAACTCGGCGAGCTTGTGGATCTGCCCGGGCCCGAAGGCGACGTCGACAAACGGAAACCGCTCGAAGACCTCCTCCTTGACCGACTGCGCCCAGCAGCCGCCGACCCCGACCACCCGCTCGGGATCTTCGGACTTGAGCCGCTTCGCCTCGCCCAGGTGAGCGATGAAGCGGCTGTCGGCGGACTCGCGGATCGAGCAGGTGTTGAAGAGGATCAGGTCAGCTTCTCCTCGCTCCGCGGCCTCCTCGTAGCCGAGCGAGGCCAGCATCCCCCGCATCCGCTCAGAGTCGTGCACGTTCATCTGGCACCCGAAGGTGGTCACATGAAACTTCTGCCCCATCGGCTTCAGCTTAGCGGCGAGTAGGCCAAGCAGATCAAGGACGCAGTGAGCGCCGCGTGCTCTGCACGCAAGCGAGCGAGGACGCCGAGATGCGCCGGCCTACTCGACGGTAAGCGTGCCTTCCATGCCGGCTTCGGCATGACCCGGCACGCTGCAGATGAAGGTGTAGGTGCCTGCTTCGAGGTCTGCCGAGACGGATTCTTTGCCTTCGGAGATCGGTTCGAACCCCGCCAGTTCTTCGCCGTCTTTCTCGATCACGACGTTGTGCGGGATCGCCGACGGATTGGTGAAGTCGATCGTGACTTTGCCCGGTTTCGCTTCGAGCTCGGTCTTGTCGAAGGCCAGAGCGGTGGAAGAAGCCGCCAGGTCAAGCGTGGTCGAGGCTTCCGCGCCCGCGCCACCGGTTTTCCCTGATCCTTCGGTGGGCCCGACCGGTTCTTCCTCGCCCGGCCCTTCTTCCCCTTCTTCGGCTTCTTTTTCGCTCTCCTCGGTTTCGCCGCCTTGGGCGCCGCCTTCGTTGCCGTAGCCGCCCGCGCCCTCCTCCTCTTCGATCTCTTCGCCGGCTTTCTCCAGCTCGAGCGATCGTTCCTCCTGCTCCTCGGCCGAGTACTTGACCGCGAAGGTGGTGGCGCCGACGACGAAGACGGCGAACCAGACGATCACGAGCGGGAAAGCCCGCCCGGGGAAGCCCTTTATTTTCAGGCCGGCGAAGCTGACGACCAGGGCCGAGACGGCGAGAATCACGCCGCAGACGTAAAAGAGGGTCTCGTTGCTCATCGTGCGGCGGTGATCCTATAGAGGTCTGGGTTCAGCTCGCCGTGAGGCGAAAGCGACCTACGCCGCCTTCGCCTCGGCCGCCGCCGGAGCGGCCTCTTCCACGGCGGGCGGGGTGGCCTCGCCGTCGATGCCGAGGGCCGCGCGGACCTTGGTTTCGATCTCCAGGGCCAGCTCCGGATTATCGGTCAGGAACTGTTTGGCGTTGTTGCGCCCCTGGCCGAGCCGGACCTCTCCGTAGGAGAAGAACGAGCCGGATTTCTGGACCAGGTCCTGCTCCATCCCGAAGTCGAGCAGACCGCCCTCGCGGGAGATGCCGACGCCGTACTCGATGTCGAATTCGGCCTGGCGGAAGGGGGAAGCGACCTTGTTCTTGACGACTTTGACCCGGACCCGGTTGCCGACCGCCTCGGTCCCTTCCTTAAGGGTCTCGATCCGGCGGATGTCGAGCCGCTGCGAGGAATAGAACTTGAGCGCCCGGCCGCCCGGCTGGGTCTCCGGCGAGCCGAACTGGACGCCCACTTTTTCGCGGATCTGGTTGGTGAAGAGGCAGACGGTGTTGGTCCGGTTGAGGTTTCCGGCGAGTTTGCGCATCGCCTGTGACATCAGCCGAGCCTGCAGTCCCACCGTGGTGTCGCCGATCTGGCCGTCGAGCTCGGCTTTCGGCGTCAGCGCCGCGACCGAATCGATCGCCACCACGTCGACGGCCCCGGAGGCGATCAGCCGATCGGCGATCTGCAGCGCCTGCTCTCCGTAGTCGGGCTGGGAGACGAGCAGCTCGTCGGTGTCGACACCGATCGCGCGTGAGTAGACGGGGTCGATCGCGTGCTCGGTGTCGATGAAGGCGCAGACGCCGCCCATCGCCTGGGCCTGGGCGATGATGTGGTTGACCAGCGTCGTCTTACCCGAGGACTCCGGGCCGAAGATCTCGACGATGCGACCGCGCGGCACGCCGCCGATGCCGAGCGCCAGGTCGAGCGCCAGGGAGCCGGTCGGGATCGCTTCGACCTTGACCGTGCCTTTGTCGCCCAGCCGCATCAGGGCGCCCTCGCCAAACTCTTTCCTGATGCCGCTGACGGTGTTTTCCAGCGCCGCATCCTTGGCTTTCGCCTCCTTGGCGGAGACGTCGTTCAAGCTCGTTTTCCTATCTGCCATCTCGATCACCTCACTGCTGCCTTATCCAGGCAGCTTGACTTGCGCCAACGGCACATACCGCGCACCGGTCGGCTTGAGTTCAGAACGGTAGAGGGTCATCCGGCGGCAAATCCGTGCCTCCGAGAGTCCTCCGGGCAGCTTCCCCGGCGGCTCGGAGACGACCGCCGGCCGCCTCGACCCCCGCCCCTCGGGGCGCACCCTCGCAACGGTCACATGCGGCCAGAACGGCCGCTTCTCCTGCGTGAAAAAGCCTCCCTCCACCAGGGCCTGCCCGACCCCCGCCTGCAGGGCCTCGGTTCCCGGTGAGAGCGCCGGCAGCGCATAGACCTTGGCCCTGCCCCGTGACGGGCGCTGCTCGGGGTCGAGCAGCTCCACCCAGGGCGCCGGGCCGGCATTCCTACGCACCACCGCGGCAATCTCTTCGATCTCCTCCTCACGGCGCTGCCCGAGGAAGGCCAGGGTGACGTGGAGCGACTCCGGAGCCACCGGCCGCAGGGCCGGATCGGCAAGCGCGTCCCTCCCCCACGCCGCGATTCCCTCGCGGAGCTCGTCCGGGAGGTCGAGCGCCACGAAGAGGCGCGCTCGCGGGCTTTTCGGTCTCTCCTCGGCCACGACCGCCACGCTACGGGGCCGTTACGCACGAAACAACGCCTCAAAGAAAAACTTCGCGCGCTACTTCGTGCCCACTTTCTCACCTAGCAGCATGCGCAGCAGGTGCATCCCGACCAGCGCCGAGCGTTCGCGGATGTCGAGGCGTCCGCCGGGGATCACCGGGTCCCGGGCGATGCTGGTCCCGTCGGCGAGGCGGGCGTTGAAGCAGACGTAGCCGACCGGCTTCTCCTCGCTGCCTCCGCCCGGCCCCGCCACACCGGTGATCGAGACCGCGACGTCGGCCCCGAAGCGCTCGATCGCGCCGATCGCCATCGCCTCGGCGACCTCCGGCGAAACCGCGCCCTTGGCTTCGATCAGGTCCGGATCGACGCCGAGCAGATCGGCCTTCGCCTCGTTCGAGTAGGAGACGACGCCGCCGGCGAAGTACTCGGAGGCCCCCTCCAGATCGGTCACGCGGGCCGCCAGCAGGCCGCCGCTGCAGGACTCCGCGAGTGCCAGGCGCCGCCCCAGCAGCAGCGTCGCCACCTGGGCGTCGATCGTCTCGCCATCGAGGCTGAAGGTCTCCTCTCGGTGGCGCCGGACGAGGCCTTCCCGCACCGCCCCGGCGACCTCGGTCGCCTCGTCGCGGTAGCGGACGTCGATCTCGATCTCCCCCCGGCGCAGGCACGTCGTCACCTCGACCGCCCCCAGCTCCAGGCCCTCGGCCTCCATCTCCCGCAGGCTCTTGGCGATTTCCGACTCCGGCACGCCGAACATCCGCATCGTGTAGGCGCGCAGCGGCGTCGCCCGCTCCAGGACCCCCCGCACCGGCGCCGTCTCGACCGCCGCCGACCACATCGGCTGCAGCTCCCGCGGCGGGCCCGGGAGGACGATCACGACCTGCTCGCCGGCCGGGACCACCAACCCGGGAGCCGTCCCCACCGGGTCGAGCGGGGTCGCGCCCTCGGGAACCATCGCCTGCTTGCGATTGGCCTCGCGCAGCGCTGCTTCGTCGAGCCGGAACCGCTGGGCGAAGCCTTTGAGGATCTCGGCGATCTTCGCCTCCATCGCCTCGTCGAGGATCATTTCGCGACCCGCGAACCGCCCGACCACCTCAGCCGTGAGATCGTCCGCGGTCGGTCCCAGGCCGCCGGTGGTGACGATCAGGTCCATCCCCTGCGCCGCCATGAACCGCAGCGCCGCCTCGAGGTCGTCGGGGCGGTCGGCGACGACGAGGATGTGGGCGACCTCGACCCCGTACTCGGCCAGGCGCTCGGAGACCCACGGGCCGTTGCTGTCCGTGATGCGACCGGTGATCACCTCGGTCCCGGTGACGACTATCCCCGCTCGAATCACGAGCGGGAAGGTACCGGAGCTAAGCCTCGTCCGACTCGACGGCGACCGGCTCCGGCGCCGCCTCGCCGCTGCTGAGCACCCGCTGCAGATCGGCCTGGGTGATCAGGACCTGTCGCGGTTTCGAGCCCTCGTAACCGGAGATGACGCCGCGCCGCTCAAGCATGTCGATGAGGCGGCCGGCACGAGTGTAGCCGACCCGCAGGCGACGCTGGATCATCGAGACCGAGGCGGTCTCGGTCTGGACGACGAGGCGGATCGCCTCGTCGAGCAGGTCGTCGCTGTCGGGATCGAAGTCGTCGTCGCGGCCCTCGTCCTCGGCCTCCTGCGGCGTCTCCAGCAGCTCCTCCTCGAATTCGGGTTCGCCCTGCTTGGCCCAGTGGCCGGTGATGCGGGCGATCTCGTCCTCGGTGATGAAGGCGCCCTGGACGCGAGCCAGCTTCGAGGTGCCGGCGCCGCGGAAGAGCATGTCGCCCTGGCCCAGCAGCGCCTCCGCCCCACCCTGGTCGAGGATCACGCGCGAGTCCGTCTGCGAGGAGACCGCGAAGGCGATTCGCGAGGGGATGTTGACCTTGATCGTGCCGGTGATGATGTCGGTCGAGGGCCGCTGCGTCGCCAGCACCAGGTGGATGCCGGTGGCGCGGGACTTCTGGGCGAGGCGGATGATCGAGTCCTCGACTTCGGCCGGGGCGACCATCATCAGGTCCGCGAGCTCGTCGATCACGCAGAGGATGTGCGGCAGTGGCGCCTCGCCCCGCTTCTTGCGGACCCGGTTCAGCTCGACCAGGTTGCGGGCGCGGGCCTCGCTCATGATCCCGTAGCGGCTCTCCATCTCGCCGATCAGGTTGGAGAGGACGTTGGCGGCGAGGCGCGGCGAGGTGACCACCGGCGTCAGCAGATGCGGCACGTTCTCGTAGTGGTTGAGCTCGACCTGCTTCGGGTCGACCAGCACCAGGCGGACCTCGTTCGGCGAGGCCTGCATCAGGATCGAGGAGAGGATCGCGTTGACGCAGCCGCTCTTGCCCGAGCCGGTGGTGCCGGCGACGAGAACGTGCGGCATCTTCGCGATGTCGGTCCAGACCGCGTTGCCGTCGATCCCCTTGCCGAGCCAGGCGACCAGGGGCGAGGTCTTCTCCGGCCGTCCCGCGTAGATGTCGCCGAGGCGGACCATCTTGCGGGTGCGGTTGGGGACCTCGACCCCGACCGCCTGCTTGCCCGGGATCGGCGCCAGGATGCGGATGTCGGTCGAGGCGAGCGCGTAGGCGATGTCGTTCGCCAGCTCGGTCACTTTCTTGACTTTGGTTCCGGGCGCGAGACGGAGCTCGAAGCGGGAGACGTGCGGGCCGCTGACGATGCCGACGATCTTCGCCTCGACGCCGAAGTGACCGAGGGTCTCGACCAGCTTGCGGCCGACCGCTTCGTGGTCTTTCGGGTCGGGGCCTTTGTCGCCTTTGCCGCGCTCGAGCAGCTTCCCGGGGGGCGGCCGGTAGTCGATCTCTTCCGACATCGTCACGCCCCGTTTCGATCCCATCGGGGTCAGGCCGGCGTGGGCCCGGTCCCCCTCGTCGACCACCGCGACGGCGTCCTCGGAGTCGTAGTTCTTGAGCTCGACCTGCTCGGAGGCCTCCTCCTCCCCGTCCTCGGCCGCAAGCACGTGGGTGGCGGTCTCCTCCTCGGCCTCGAAGACCTGGGGGTCGAACTCGTCCTCCTCGGCGAGGGCGACGGTCGGTTCGAAGTCGTCGTCCTCCTCCGGGTAGGAGCTCATGACGTCGGTGGCACCGGCGAGGGTCGCCGCCTCGGCACGCGCCTCGCGGTGCTTGCGCCAGTCGGCGTGGGTCTTGGCGACGGTCCGCGCCGCCGCGTCCCCGCCCGCGAAGAGCCCGCGGAAGAGCGACCGCAGGGTGCGTCCGATCCCGCGGGCGAGGTCGGAGACGGAGGTGCCGGTGAGGAGCATCCCGCCGACGACCAGCAGCAGGACGGTGAAGATGCGGGCGCCGACCTGCCCGAAGAGGTAGGTGAGCGCGGTTTCGGCGCCGTAGCCGACCTTGCCGCCCTCCCAGCCGAGGAAGAGGACGAAGACGAGGTAGACGCCGAAGGCGATCAGGAAGAGGGCGATCAGGTCGATGTGGCGCTGCTCGAGGCCGGCGGGCAGCCGCAGCCCGGCTTTCGCCTTCGGCTTGCGCTTTTTCGCAGCCGCTTTCCCCCGTCGCGCCGAGCCGGCGCGCTTCTTACGCACGAACATGGTCCACCGTTCGACGCTAGGGACCGAAGACCTGCGCGCCGCTAATCGTCGGCCGCGAACAAGGTTCGGATGGAATCAAGAATGGACTTGTTCGCGGGCATCTCACCAGGCCGATGCCCTACCTCCTTTGCAACATCGTCCATGTCCTCGCAAACAGACTTGACGTCTAACCCATGCTGCTGTCGCGAGACGAACCCCAATCGTCCGAAGCAGAGCGCAAAGACAACGCAGGCGCCGAAAGCGACCCACATCGACGGAATTACCCCGGCCTCGACGGAGGTGTCGGTCTTCGTCAGCGTCACGATCGTGCCCAGCAGGCCGATGGCAGCCCCGACCGCGGTGGCTGCCCAAGTGCTCGCGCTGTCGGTAAATGGCTCTCCAAGCCTGGCGACGTTTTTCCGGATGCGGTCCCAATCGGCTCTGTGTACCGGCATCGGCTCCTCCCGCTTAAGGGTCATCACCCCTTGTCGCTGGTAGGAGACCTCCGTCGGACTCACGGTCTTTGCCCCCCGACCCCCGTCGCCCTCATTCATGGATGGGAGCCTCAGGCTCAACGACTTTGTCAGCCAAAGAGCCCAAAAGCTGGGCCGTCATGGCATTGAGAAGAACGACATGGGCGCATCTTTGACAGGTGATAGTGACGACGGCGATGCTGCCATCCCCGAAGAAGAGGGGAAGTTCAACGACGGGGCCGATGTCCCAAACTCGGTGTCCGCAGTAGGGACAGGGCCGTTCATTACCCCAGTGCTCGACGAGGTGTTCGATCGCGCGATCGAGCATCGCCGACTCTTCATGGCCTACCGCCTGCTCGACCACCTCACGGGTTTCGTCGGAAACAGGGCTCGATACAGCGTCGAAGGAACTCATTGGTACCGGAACCCTACTGAATAAATTCGCGCTAAAAGTCGCGCGGAGCGGGCAATTCGGCGGCTACCATCGCCTCATGCTCTCCGAAGCCGACCAAAACGGCGGTCGTGTCCTCGTCGTCGAGGACGACGTCGACATCGCCGACGTCCTCCGCCGCTCGCTTCGCAACGAGGGCTACGAGGTGCGGACTTCGGCCGACGGGATCGAGGCGCTCGACCTCGCCGCCGCCTTCGCTCCCGACCTCGTCGTCCTCGACCTCGGGCTGCCGGGGCTGGACGGGGTCGAGGTCTGCCGCAGCCTGCGCAGCGACGGCGACGTGCCGATCCTGATGCTGACCGCGCGGTCGGAGACCGAGGACCGGGTCACCGGGCTCGACAGCGGCGCCGACGACTACCTGGTGAAGCCCTTCGAGCGCCAGGAGCTGCTGGCGCGGATTCGCGCCCTGCTGCGGCGGCGGCCGCCGCGGGGGGCCGCTTCGCTCGAGGTCGCCGACCTGACCCTGAACCCGGACACCCGCGAGGTCCGCCGCGGCGAGCGCGAGATCGAGCTGACCAACCGCGAGTTCGAGCTGCTCGAGTTCCTGATGCGGAACGAGCGCCTCGTCGTCTCCAGGGAGCGCCTGCTCGACGAGGTCTGGGGCTACGACCCGATGGCGGCCACGAACACCATCGACGTCTTCATCTCCAACCTGCGACGCAAGCTCGAGGAAGGCGGCGAAGACCGCCTCCTCCACACCAAACGCGGCGCCGGCTACGTCCTCAAGGCCTGAGGAACTTTTAAAGGCGCTTTAGAGGCCGCCCCTAATTTCCCTGGTGGACGAGACACACTAGCCCGCCGGAGCTTCTCCCCAGATTTCGCTCCGGCGGGCTTTTTACTGCCCTGATCAGACCTCGATCACGACCGGGAGGACCATCGGCCGGCGGCGCAGGCGCTGCCAGACGAACTTGCCGATCGCTGCGTGCAGGTCCTCCTCGATCAGGTGGGTCTCGCGGCGGCCGGCGTTGGCCGCCTCCTCGAGCTGGTCTTCGACCAGGTCCTTGAGATCCTCGACCAGGCCACCGGCCTCCTCGAGGAAGGCGACACCGCGGAAGATCACCTCGGGGTCGGCGACGATCGCGCCGTCGTCGCCGGCGATCGTGGTGACGACGATGAAGATGCCGTCGGCCGAGATCTCGCGGCGGTCGCGCAGGGCGGCGTCGTCGGGCTCGCCGATGTTGACGCCGTCGACGTAGATGACGCCGGCGTGGATGTCCTCGCCGAAGCCGGCGCCCTGGGCGTCGACTTCCAGCGGCAGCCCGTTGCGGCCCTGGAAGATGCGCTCGGACTCGACCCCGACCGCTTCTGCCAGTTCCGAGTGCAGGCGCAGCCGCTTGAAGTCGCCGTGGACGGGCAGCACGTAGCGCGGCTTGGTCAGGTTCAGCATCAGCTTCAGCTCCTCCTGCCAGCCGTGGCCGGAGGCGTGGATCGGCGCGTCTTTGGCGGTGATCACGGTGGCGCCGATCTCGTAGATGCGGTCGATCGTCTCGTTCACGGCGCGCTCGTTGCCCGGCACCGGGGTCGCCGAGAAGACGACGGTGTCGCCGGAGTGCAGCTGCACGTCGCGGTGGTCGTTGTTGGCCATCCGCCGCAGCGCCGAGAGCGGCTCGCCCTGGCTGCCGGTCGAGATCACGACGACCTTCTCGTCCGGGAAGTCCTCGATCTCCCGCGGCTGGATGAAGATCCCCTGCGGCGCTTTCGCGATCCCCAGATTGGAGGCGATGTTGAAGTTCTTCCGCATCGAGCGGCCGACCAGCGCGACTTTGCGGTCGAGCTTCTCGGCGGCGTCGATCACCTGCTGGACGCGGTGGATGTTGGAGGCGAACGAGGTGACGATGATCCGGCCCTTGCAACGGCCGAACTGCTCCAGCAGCGCCGGCCCGACCGCCGACTCCGAGGGGGCCACACCCGGCCGGTCGGCGTTGGTCGAGTCGCCGCAGAGCAGCGTCAGGCCTTCTTCGCCGAGGGCCGCCAGCCGGGAGACGTCGGCGGGACGGCCGTCGACCGGGGTCTGGTCGAACTTGTAGTCCCCCGTCATCAGGACCGACCCGGCGTCGGTCTTCAGCAGCACCCCGCGCATGTCGGGGATCGAGTGGGCGAGGTGGATCAGCTCGATCTCGAAGGGACCGCGCTTCACCTTCTCTCCCGGGGGCAGCTCCTGCAGCGGAGCGGAGTCGCCGAGCTTGTGCTCGTCGAGCTTGGAGCGGACCATCCCGATCGTCAGCAGGCCGCCGTAGATCACCGGCGGCATCCCGATCTCGCGGATCACGTAGGGCAGCGCCCCGACGTGGTCCTCGTGACCGTGGGTGAGGATGATCGCCTCGATGTCGTCGGCGCGCTCGCGCAGGTAGGCGAAGTCGGGAAGGACGAGGTCGATCCCGTGCATCTCGGCGGTCGGGAACATCAGGCCGGTGTCGACGACGACGATGCGGCCGTCGTACTCGATCACGGTCATGTTCTTGCCGATCTCGCCGAGGCCGCCCAGGGGCAGCACTCGAAGTTTGCTTGGCACTTAGTTACTCACTCTCTTCTTAGATAGTTCTAATTGGCGACCGCGACACCGGCAGCATCGAGGCCGGCCTTGACGGCGGCCCTCTGCTCGGCGTCGGCGGATACCAGGGGAAGTCTCAGTCGGTCCTCGCACAGCCCCAGCATCTCCAGGGCCGCCTTCAGCGGGATCGGGTTGGTGGTGACGGAGGTCGCCTCGTATACCGGCGTGATCTCGGCGTCGATCTGGCGAGCCTTCTCGAGATCGCCGCTCTGGGCAGCGTCCCACATCTCGCGCATGCGGTCGCCGACGATGTGGGAGGCGACGGTGATGCCGCCGCCGCCGCCGAACTCGAGCACGCGCAGGAAGGTGTTGTCGTTGCCGGCGAGGACCGTCAGCCCCTCGATCGGCCCCAGCTCCTCGTCGTTGGCCTGCTTGACGGCGACGATGTTGTCGATCTGGCCGATCTCGCCCAGCAGCTCGGGGCGGGCGTTGATGACCACCCGCGCGGGGATGTTGTACATCACCATCGGCAGCTCCGGGACGGCCGCGGCGACCGTCTCGAAGTGGGCGCGGATACCGGCCTCGTTGGGCTTGTTGTAATACGGGACGACGACGAGCGAAGCGTCGGCTCCGGCATCGGCGGCCATCTTCGTCAGCTCACAGGAGTGGCGGGTGTCGTTGGTACCGGTGCCGCAGACGATCAGCACGTCGTCTCCGACCTCAGCCCGCACCGCCTTCAGCAGCGCGATCTCCTCCTCATCGGTCAGGGTCGGGCACTCACCGGTCGACCCTGCGATCACCAGCCCGTGCGAGCCATGCTCGAGCAGGTGAGCGGCCAGCCGCCGCGCCGCGTCATGGTCGACCACCCCGCTCTCGTCGAACGGGGTCGCCATCGCGGTGATCAAGCCTTCGATCTCCTTCATCGATGGGAGCCTACCGCGCGAGACTCTCTTCCCGCTGGGGCGGCCGATAACTTGGGAGGTAGATTACGCAGGATTCCTTAACCACGGCGACCAGGGGGCCACCTTGCGGATTCTCGACCCTAAGCTTTACCGGGGAGTGCTTGCCATCGTTCTCGGGGTTGGTGCATGGCTTGCCATTTACGCTCCCCCGGCTAGGGCAAGTACGGCATTGCTCCGACCCGACAACGTCAAGACGGCTGGTGGCGTCTCCGCTGTCGGCGCGGCCACCCTCTGGGACGCGATCAACGACGACATCACCGAGTCCGAAGCTCCGACGAGTAGCAATTACGCGGAATTCATCAATTCTGGGCCCAGAGCGTTTGAAGTGGGACTCAGCAGTGTTTTCATCCCAGCTGGAACTGCACTCACCGGCTCTGCATGGTTTTACACCCCAACCGCAACACGTATAACGCTGCGCGTGGCCGCCGGGCCCAAAGTTCTCGTCGAACCGGTCGAATTCAAAAGCTCGGGCTGGCATTCCGTTTCCGTGCCCTTAAATGGAACTCAGGCCCAGATCGACGAACTCGCCTTCAGGCTTACTGCGCCCTCGGCGACTGAACTACCGATTGTCCGTGCGGCCTTTCTCCGTCTCGCCATCTCCGATTCCAGTCCAAGAATCTATTGGGGCGCTTGGATCGATTCGGGCATCTACAAAAACCCCTTGCTTGGCAATGCTCCGTGGGATTCCGCGACTTGGGGCCTGTTTGAGGCACATACGCGAAGGGACACCTCAATTGTCCATTTCGGCCAACCCGCTCCCTGGGAGCAGCAATTCCAAGCCGGCCCCCTTCAGCTCACTCGCGAAGGAGGATCGATTCCCCTCATGGACATGGGACCCGGCTGTCGGATCGGGAAAAGTTGTAAATCAGGGGAAAGCCCGGGAGAAGAAGAAAGCAACCGCGCCTCACTGGCAGAAATCAACGCGGGCATCTACGACAGCTATTTCAAAGAATGGGCCGAAGACGTCGCCGAATATGGATATCCATTCTTCTTCCGCTGGGCGTGGGAGATGAATGGAACGTGGTTCAAGTGGGGTCGAGATGCGGCGGGTAACCCCGCTGCGTACGTACAGGCATGGCGTCGTCTCCACAGCATCGCGGTAGGAGCGGGGGCATCGAACATCACCTGGGTGTGGTGTCCGAATGTCGACTCATCCAACAGCCCCTTCAATAGCTCCCTGTATCCCGGCGACGCGTATGTCGATTGGACCTGCATGGATGGCTACAACGAAGGTGGCACGGGCTGGCGATCTTTCTCGGAAATCTTCGGCGCTACCTACACCGCGCTCGTTTCCATGGCGCCGTCGAAGCCGATCATGATTGGCGAGACCGCCTCGGCTGAGGGGCCCCATTTCGTCGGCCCCAAAGAATTCGGCAAGCAGACCTGGATAACTGAAGCCCTTGCCTACGAGCTCCCGGTGCTGTACCCCAAAATCAAGGCCATCAACTGGTTCAACTGGAATATCGTCGAGGGCGGCACCGAACGGACCTGGCCGATCGAGACCTCGGACGGAGCGCAGGTTGCGTTTGCGGCGGGCATTAACTCTCCTTATTACGCGGAGGACTCATATGGAGCGCTTCCTCCCCTGACGAAGATTCAACCGCTTCCCTGAGCCGAACTCTAAAGCAGTTTCTCCAGCCCGACGGTGAAGCGGTCCGGGAGGTCTCCGACCTTCCGGACCGCAAGCACCACGCCGGGCATGAAGGAACGGCGGTCGATCGAGTCGTGGCGGAGGGCGAGGGTCTGGCCGACACCGCCGAAGATCACTTCCTGGTGGGCGACGAGGCCGGGCAGGCGGACCGAGTGGATCGGTTGGTGGACGTTGCCGCCCGCCGCGTCGATCAGCTCCTGGGTCCGCTTCGCGGTTCCCGAGGGAGCGTCTAGCTTTTTGTCGTGGTGGAGCTCGACGATCTCGCACTCGGGCATGTGCTTGGCGATCGTCTGCGAGACCTCCATCAGCAGCACGGCGCCGATCGCGAAGTTGGGGGCGACGAAGCAGTTGGCCTGAGAGGCCTCGGCCGCCTCGCGGGCGGCATCGAGGTCGAAGCCGGTGGTGCCGACGACGACGTGGACTCCGACGGCGAGACAGGCGCGGACGTTCTCCAGGGCGGTGTCGGGAATCGTGAAGTCGACGACGACGTCGGCGTCCGCCAGCACCTCGGAAAGCTCGGTGCCGAGCGAGGGGTCGGCGCGCCCGGTCAGCTCCAGGCCCTCGGCCTCCTCGACCGCTTCGCAGACGGTGGCGCCCATTTTGCCGGCGGCGCCGGTGACCGCGACCCGGGTCATGCGGCTACCAGGGCCTCGCTGACCGGCGCCAGCGCAGCCTTGAAGCGATCTTCGTCGGCGCCGACGCAGGCGGCGGAGAGCCGCTCGGCCGCGTAGAGCTCCCGCGCCAGCTCGGTCAGGTCGTCGACGGCGATCGCATCCACTTTGGCGAGCATCTCGTCGAGGCTTTCGATCGGCAACCCGAACAGGGTCGCCCGCGAGATCCGGGTCATCCGCGCTGCGGTCGACTCCGAGGAGAGGACGAGGCGGCCCTTGACGCTCTCCTTCGCCCGGGCCAGCTCCTCCTCGGAGACCGGCTCGGAGCGCAGGCGGGCCATCTCGTCGCCGATGATCTGACAGGCCTCCTCGACGTTGTCCTCGCGGGTGCCGACGTAGGTGGCGACCAGCCCTTGGTCGGTGAACTGCTCGTTGTAGGAGCCCACCGAGTAGGCGAGCCCGCGCTTCTCCCGCACCTCGCGGAAGAGGCGCGAGGAGGTCGAGCCGCCGAAGATCGCGTCGAGGACCGCCAGCGGGTAGCGGCGCTGGTCGTCGCGGCGCAGCCCGGGTGCGCCGAAGCAGATGTGGTACTGCTCGGTCTCCTTGCTGAGGAAGCAGAGCCTGGCGTCGCCGGCAAGCGGCGCCGCGCTGGTCCCCCCCTCCCCCTCGCTCGGCGGGTTCACCAATCGCTGCGCCAGCTCGACGATCCGGTCGTGGTCGAGGTGGCCGGCGGCGCCGACGACGATCTGCGGCGCCGCGTAATGAGCACTGCGGTAGGCCTCGATGTCCGGGACCGGGATCGAGGCGATCACTTCCGGTTCGCCGAGCACACGGCGGCCGAGCGGGTGCTCGCCGAAGACGGCCTCGGCGAGGACGTCGTGGACGCGGTCCTGGGGCTCGTCGTCGTACATCGCGATCTCCTCCAGCACCACCTGGCGCTCGGAGTCGATGTCGGGGTAGGTCGGCGCCAGCAGCATCTCCGAGAGCAGGTCGAAGACCGCCTCGGTGTGCTCGTCGAGGAAGCGGGCGTGGAGATGGGTCGTCTCCTTGCCGGTGGCGGCGTTGATCGAGGCTCCGAGCCCGTCGAAGCGCTCGGAGATCTCGATCGCCGAGTAACGCGCGGTGCCCTTGAAGAGCAGGTGCTCGAGGAAATGCGAGACCCCGGCTTGCGCCGGGGTCTCGTTCCTGGATCCGGTCCGGACCCAGAGCCCGAGCGCCACGGATCGGACCGAGGGAACCTCCTCGGTAACGACCCGTACGCCCGAGTCCAGAGTGGTGAGCTTCGCGCTCAACTAGCCGCGACGCTCGCGTTCACGCCCGCGTCCACCGCGGTCGCGGTCACGGCCGCCGCGCCCGCCACGGTCGCCGCCGTTGCGCCGGCCGCCGTCACCGGAACCGACCGAAGCCAGTTCCTCCGGCGATTTGCCGGCGACCGACGGGTCCTCGGTGAGGCGGAGGCCGATCCGGCCCCGCTCCTTGTCGACCTCGACCACGGTGACGTCGATCAGGTCACCGGCGCTGAGGACGTCGTCGACGGAGTCGACCCGCTCGCCCGGCTTCACGTTGGAGATGTGAAGCAGGCCGTCGGTGCCCTTGACCAGCTCGACGAAGGCGCCGAAGGTCGTCGTCTTGACGACTTTGGCGGAGTCGTAGCGATCGCCGATCTCAGCCTCCTTGGTCATCGAGTTGATGCGGGCGACACAGCCCTCGACCAGTTCGCCGGTCGGCGCGTAGATCCGCACCGTGCCGTCGTCCTCGACGTCGATCTCGGCTTCGAACTCCTCGCAGAGGGCGCGGATCGTTTCGCCGCCTTTGCCGATGACCGCCCCGATCTTCTCCGGGTCGATCTTGATCGACTCGATCGCCGGTGCGTGGATCGAGAGTTTCTCCCGCGCCCCGTCGATCGCCTCCGCCATCTTGCCGAGGATGAACTGGCGGCCCTTGTTGGCCTGCTCCAGCGCGTCCCGGAGGATGTCGAAGGTGACGCCGGTGATCTTGATGTCCATCTGCAGGGCGGTGATGCCCTCGGCGGTGCCGGCGACCTTGAAGTCCATGTCGCCGAGATGGTCCTCGACGCCGGCGATGTCGGTGAGGACGATGTAGTCGTCGCCCTCCTTGATCAGCCCCATGGCGACGCCGGCGACCGGTGCGGTGACCGGGACGCCCGCGGCCTGGAGGGCCATCGAGGAGGCGCAGACCGACCCCATCGAGGAGGAGCCGTTGGACTCGAGGGTCTCGGAGACCACCCGGATCACGTACGGGAACGACTCTTCGTCGGGGATCGTCGCCACCAGGGCGCGCTCGGCGAGGGCACCGTGGCCGATGTCACGGCGCTTCGGGCCGCGCATGAAGCCCGCCTCCCCGACCGAGAAGGGCGGGAAGTTGTAGTGGTGCCAGAACCGTTTCGTGGTCTGCAGGCCGAGCGTGTCGATCCGCATGTCCATCCGGGTCGTGCCGAGGGCGACGTTGGAGAGGATCTGGGTCTCGCCGCGGGTGAAGAGCGCGGAGCCGTGCACGCGCGGGGAGATGTCGACCTCGGTCTCGATCGGCCGGATCTCGTCCTGGGCGCGGCCGTCGGGGCGCTTCTTGTCGACGGCGATCGCCTTGCGGATCGTGTCCTTCTCGATCGAGTTGATCGCGGCCTTGACTTCGGCGACGCGCCCGGCGTCGACCTCGCCGTCCTCGTGGGCGGCGGCGTAGTGGCCGACGACCTCGTCCTTGACCTTGTCGATCGCCTCGTAGCGCTCGAGCTTGCCCTCGGTGGCGATCGCGTCGACCAGCGCCTGGCCGTGCGAGGAGCGGATCTCCTCGAGCAGCTTCTCGTCGATCTTCGGCGCCTCGACCTCGATCTTCTCCTTGCCGACCTTCTGCTGCAGCTCCTCCATCGCGGCGCAGAGCTTCTTGATCTCGGCGTGGGCGATGTCGAGGGCGTCGAGGATCTCGGCCTCGGTGACGCCGCTGGCGCCGGCCTCGACCATCAGGATCGCCTCGTCGGTGCCGGCGACGATCAGGTCGAGTTCGAGCTCCTCGTGGGCGTCCTCGTCGGGGTTGACGACGAAATCGCCGTCGAGCTTGCCGATGCGGACGGCGCCGACGTGGGCGGCGACCGGGACCGGCGAGATCGCCAGCGCCGCGGAGGCGCCGTTCATCGCCAGGATGTCGTACGGGTTGACCCCGTCGACCGACATCGGGATCGCGACCAGCTGGGTCTCGTAGTGCCAGCCCTTGGGGAAGAGCGGGCGGATCGGGCGGTCGATCATGCGCGCGGTAAGCGTCGCCTTCTCGCTCGATTTGCCCTCGCGACGGAAGAACGAGCCGGGGATTTTGCCCGCGGCGTACATCCGCTCCTCGATGTCGACGGTGAGGGGAAGGAAGTCCACGTCGCGCAGGCTGCCGACGGTGGCGGTGCAGAGGACCATCGTGTCGCCGGCCTGGACTACAACCGCGCCACCCGCCTGCTTCGCGAGTTTTCCGGTCTCGAAGGAAATCTGGCTGTCGCCGACATCCACCGAGACGCGGGTAACGTCAAACATGCTCATTTAGTTTTTTACCTCCGGCCGCCCGGTTGGCGGCCCATTTGTTTCAGAACTCTCGTTCTCTAACTGCGACAAGGGTACAGGCATCGAAAACCGCTGGAGTGCCCGCTACTCCGGCGCGGATGCCGGATTGGAAATCGCGCCTGATCCGTGCCTGGATCTGCTCCGAGCGCCGGTCCGCCTGGAAGCGGTCGAGGTCGAGCCCGAAGCGCTCTGCCCGCTCCCACAGATGCGGGTCGTCGACCCTGCCGCGGTCGGCGTAGAGCGAGTCGGCCATCTCGAAGAAGCACCCCTGGCGGCCGGCCGCCTCGGCGGCGGCGTGAAGGGCCGGGGAGCGCGGGTGCTTGCTGGCGACCGGGAAGTGACGGAAGACGAGCCGACCAGGGCGCTCCCGTAATTGCTGCCAGGAGCCGGCGCAGTGCGGGCAGCCGAGGTCGGCGTAGACGATCACCCCCTCCTCCCCCTCGCCCGCGACGTGGTCGTCCGGCCCGACCGGCGGGATCGGGGCCGAGCCGAGGTCGGCCAAGGCGTTAGGAGACGGCGTCGAAGACGACGTTGGCGCCGGGGAACTCGCCCGGGTTGGGCGATTCGTAGGTCCAGGCGACCTTGCCCTCCTCGTCGACGAGGACGAGGGTGCGGTTGGCGGTGCCGACGCGGTCGATGTATGAGCCGTAGGCGCGGGACACCTCGCCCTTGGGCTCGAAGTCGGAGAGCAGGGTGAACTCGAAGCCGAGCTTTTCCTGGAAGGCCTTGTGGGCCCAGGCGCTGTCGACGCTGATACCGACCAGTTCCAGGCCCTTGGCATCGATCTCCGGCTTGACCTCCTGGTAGATCGAGAACTGGTCGCCGCAGACGGGACTGAAGTCAGCCGGGTAAAACACAAGCATCAGCTTGCGGCCGCGGAAGTCCGACAGCGAAACCTTCTCCCCGTCCTGGTTGCGGAGGGTGAAGTCGGGGGCCGGCTCGCCGGCGGCGATCATCGGCGCAGGCCGAGTTCTTTGACCAGGGCGCGGTAGCGCTCGAGGTCGGTCTTCTCGAGATAGCGGAGCATCCGGCGCCGTTTGCCGACCAGCATCAGCAGGCCGCGGCGCGAGTGATGGTCTTTCGCGTGGGCGCGCAGGTGCTCGGTGAGTTCGTTGATCCGCTCGGTCGCCAGCGCGATCTGGACCTCGGCCGAGCCGGTGTCGTTGTCGCCACGGCCGTACTTGCCGATCAGCTCGCTCTTTTTCTCTTTGGTCAGGCTCATCTCGTAAAAACGCCGCGCACAGCAGTGCGACGGCTGCTGGAAGCTAGCACAGAGGACTACCTTCGGAGCGTCAGCAGCAGGGGAAGTTCTTCCCCGCCGGCGAAGGTCATTTCCCGCGCCCTTTGCCTTTGCCCCCGCCCTTGCAGCTCGTCTGGATAGTCAGCCTGTAGTGGAGCTTCCGCCCGTTCTGAGCCCCGAGCTTGACGTCTGCCTTCTGCGGTGAGGCGCAGAGGTCTCGGGAGTTCTGCAGCAGCCCTTTCTTGCCCCCGTAGAGCGACATCGTGAACTTCGTGATCGGGGCGTCGGGGGTGTCCTGGAAGATCGTCCTGGTGCGGGAGATTTCCGAGCCCTTGCGCCTGACCGAGTCGACGAAGCCGACGAGGATGACGTGGGCTTCGCCGTTTAGGTCGGCGACGATGTCGGGGAGGTCCCTGTCGCCGCCGTTGGAGCGGAAGTAGACCGGGCCTTCGAGGGGGTTGTCCAAGAGCGGGCTGACCGCTTTGGCGGAGCCCAGGACCGAGCCCGGCGGGCAGGCGTGGGCCTCGAACTGCACCCTCGTGCAGGGGTTTGAGATATGGGCCTGGTCGATGAACTG